>JGI24021J15306_10012516_pt1 | contig 10539 bp, 5 predicted proteins | sample Ectturendosymbi1_FD_15306 | JGI IMG/M metagenome (IMG submission 15306) | reverse complement strand
CAAAAATCTGAAAATCGTTCTATCACTGCGGACCAAACGCCTCCCCCTGACAAGATTATCCGCGGAGGTCAAGATCTGCGCAAGAAACTGGCCAAGCAAGTCGACCGGGCCGTGAACTCGACCGAGGAAGTCCCAGCTCGGGTCGCGCTGAACGGATTGGAAGCGGCCGACGATCTTCCGTTCATCGACGACGTCGTTGACACCGAAGGCAACATCGTGTCTCCGAGCAAACTGGGCGTCGGCTCCGCGTCCTCGGACAGTTCGCTGCTTGAAGCAAGCACAGAGCCGCACACTTCTACCGACAAACAACGCACGTGTAAGGCTGGGTCCAAAGCGGAAAGTTCAGCTGGCGGAAGCTTGCTGACGCCGAAAACCAGGTACTGTATACAGGTTTTTTTAAAGGAAAATGTTAGGTACTCAGTATGGACCTGTAGGGATCTGAATCGCCTTAAAAAACCTGCTGCATAATAACGCAGTGTGTAGTGTGACCTGTGCCGGCAGAGCTTAACCTTACGTGAGGAAAGCTTTTCCAAACGAAGGGTTTGGTCGCCGCAGTGGCAAAATTTAAAGTCGCGTTTGGGTAAAGTTTTTTAGAAGCTGAAGAGGTGTGAGAAGAAACAGCGAGATAATATAAAGCGCAGTGAAAAACACATTAGAGTCAACTTTAGATCGTTGTATCGGGTTTGTTCGCTTCAACTTGTTTTTCGAATAAAATTGCCCTCTCGCTTCCTGTTGTTAACACCGCCGAACCAAGCTTATGCTCTTAATGTGTTGCAGCAACAGACAGCACTTCGCGGAAAGGCTGAGGAAGAAGTTTGTGGATGGACAGAGCCGGTTGAAGTGGGCTCAGTGTGCTTGTGGGCGATTCGTTAGATGTGCTTTAACCGATGCTTTACGGCAGGGCCTTTGAACTACGGCGCGCGGAGCCATTTTGTCAATGATGAAGCTAATATATTTACGAAAAAGTTGTTGATTTGGTAGAATACAACATATCCCGAAACAATTACATTACGCAAAATGCCCGACCCTCGAACTGTTGTGTAATAGCTAATGTGGTCCTCGGACAAAAAAGTTTGGAGACTCCTGCTTTACAGCAACAAGCCCTTTCGCTATGATCTGCACGTCGGAAATAATGTTTGAAAAGCATGACGACATTTACGGTTGCTTTTGAAACTTAACGTTCGACTGTTATGTCAACACTGCTATAAGAATCAGAACTAAAGTCTGCAATTTTTTAATTAAAGGTTGAACAAGCCGGTAACCGACGCTCTGTCGCCGCTGGTGGCCGAATCATCGCGAGCCGTTTTTGCTGCTTTCTTGTGGCATGAGGGTATCGTGCACGACGCCATGGCCTGCGCCTCCTTCCTTAAATTCAGTCAGACCCAACGGTCGCAGATCATGAAGTACATGCGACAAGGTGACCCTTAACATAGTTTTGTTCAATGGACAGAGTTTGTTTTTCGTTTTTTTTTATTATATTAACTGAGGACCATTTGGCAATCGACAAATGAAGAAGTTCGACTTCTCAGTCGTTTTACTGTTGACAAGATGTTGTCTAAAATAGATCTTTTGCAGTGTGCTTTTATGAAAACAGTGCGACTGGCTGAAAAAAAATCATTCATTTATTGCCGTTCATTCAGAATTTTTCTTGACATTGTGCTTTGGTGCGCAGGTAAAGCGCAGTGCGAAGATCAGGTTATACCGTTTGCGATACCTGCAGGTATGTAAGAACGTTGACGACTGTGAGCATAGTTTCCTATACCGTGACGTGCTGAGGGACGTCAAAAAATATATTTACATTTTGTTCCAGCAGTGAGGGCGCGTGGTCGTAAACGTGTGAAACGCTGTAACGAAAGACGAACCGTACCAAGGGTCCTTGTGGTTCTCAGGATTCGCAGCATCGCACAAACTGCCCTGACCGTGTGTTATTCATTTGATAGCTAGTTTGCATTCGTTTGTTGCAGCGCAAACCCCACCCTGTGCATACACTGAGTCACTTCGTGAAAGCACCGAATTTGCTGACTCACATCCGCCCGACACTCTCGTGTACCTTGCCATGTTCTGGGACAAGTTGTCTGAAACCGTCACCAAGATCGCCATTCGCAATCAGGTAACTGCGGCGGTGAAAGCAGTTCGCTGTGCTGCACTCTGTCGAAGCCGAAGAAACAATGATGTGCTGTTTTCCAAACCTCTTTGCTTGACCTGATTTTTATTGAAGCTTTGTTCCGTCAGGGCTTGGATTCTGCCAACAGAAAGAAAATTTGCTTGTCTGTCAAACGTATTTGCTGAGCCAATTCTTTGCGTTTACGTTGTTGTTTTATTTATGTTTTCAATGAAAAAAATCGTGCTTAAGTTTGTTTCGAATTAGAACCGAGCTTGTATTATTAAACCACCAAAATGATCGAGCCCAAAGTCACGATTAAAGCCAAAGTTTCAGTGTTTTATTTTTTCGTCGGTGGTGAAGTCGCGTTATTTTAAAAATTGAGGGTTTTTATACGTTGATGTGCAGAACCTTCCCCCCCCAGCCCCGGTCAACCACAATTTAAACAGTGGTCAGAGCACTCCCGTTCCTAAACCGACAAAACGAACCAAACGCGAACTGGTCGCCAATGACTACAACGACCCTGAGGTTAGTATTGGCGTGTGTATACAGGTCTTGCTTACAGTGTCGTGTGGAGCAATCACTTTTATGCGGTCTTTTCCGTGATAGACAAATGCTTTCTGGTTATGTTTATGTTGCGTTGGTCTACCATCAGAATAGAATACGCTTAAATGGACAAGATGCCCTCTTGGTATTTGGTCGTAAAAATGCATAAAAAAGCGTGATATATATTCTGAAGCTTTTTAAAACATAGTTTTGATGTTAAGACCCTATGCATTTTTTTTATGCATGAAAGCATCAATTTGATTGACTTCGACAAGATATTTGGTTGAGGGCGGCTTGATTTTTCAGCAAGATTTGTTTTTGTCAAAACTGTTGATGTTGTGGAAGATAAGCGACTGACAGAAGGAAACATCTCATCGAATGATGTACGAAACAACGCTGCTGAGGCAGTTGTTCACTGTTCTTAATCGATAAAAATCGATAAACGCACCTTCGGGAACATTCAGAGATGTCCTGCTGCAGCACTTTCTTTTAGAGAACAAGTGAAGGCCTGTAACGTTTTGTCACCTAATTACGTAGGAGCGTCGTCCTTATACTCGCGAGGAAGAGAACCTTCGATACATAAAAACATTGGTTGATCTCTGGCGAGAAACTCTTATCAAAATAGAAAACCGATGAGTTCGCTGCCTGATACATCTATAAATAAAATTTTATAAAAAATACGTATGTGTGTTTGTGGTTTATTGTGTAGTGCTTGTTATATATTTGTAAGTGGTCTGTATGGATTTGTCTAAGTTCACTTGTGTGTCATGTCGTTCCTGTGGGACCAAACTGATTAATGGACACATGTCCACTGAGATCTAGAAAATTAAGCTTAAATCATTTGCCGGTATTCAAATAAATATTGTTACAAAAAGAAGCGGCAAAAGATCCGTAAATTAATGACTGTCTTAAGTTGTTTGGTCCTTATTTCAGAAGACTGATTCACTGTTACATGTATGGATTGTTTGTTTTCTTCAATCAAGTTCCGTCATTAGCGAAGTATTTTAATTCTGCTACGGCACCTCGACTTGATAATCTCACAGATTTTCGTTGCCCTGGCTACAAATAAACTGCAACAAAGAAACTCGCCGTAACCATCCAGTGTTGTCATGTTACTCAACCTTGTGATTTTCGCCTTTGCAGCTGATGGTCAGGGTTCCTCCGCTGAAACGTCGGGCGCATCATCGCTTCGCTCTGCCCCAGCTGGCCCAAGCGCGGAAGAATATCCAAGGACAACCGATGTTCTACCCGTACATGATGGTTCCGCAGCGCCAGCGAGCAGAGCCAAGTAGGTTGAAAGACTTTGCAACAGGCGGGGATTTGTTCTGACGATGGAGTTTTCTCAATCGTGCGCTTTTTTTGACAAAACTACTGTTTTCTCAGTCGACGGAGGCGATCATTTCAAAGACACAATGTGCGATCTATGCGACAAAGTCTTTCCTTACCCAGTGACATATCACATGAAGCAGGTAAGAGCGCACACGTGTTGCTTTGCACAGTGCGGCTTCGCTGGTTGCTGCATCAAACACGGAGCAAGGCAGCTGGTGGTGCGGAGTTCAGACGCGAAAACGGCCGATATTCAAATGAGCTGCCTCGGGTTCCACTTTCACATGGCGGAAAATATGACACGACGAAAAATAGCGATGGCCTGCACAATACTGTAGCTCCTTAACTGTAGCCAGGCATTTATCTCTGTTGCGATGCACGGACGAAATGCAGCTATTAAAGTCGTTGGTGCTGTTACAATACGATCTGTGTGTTTCGACATCGACAACGCTTTTTTTACATTGTGACCAGCCCGTTCCGATTATTCGTTTAAGTTTTATTATAAGCGCGGTCGAAGATTGCTTTGTTATGACTTTTTGTCCCAGGCTCACCCAGGATGTGGAAAGTTTGCCGGAGGCCTGGGCTACAACAGCAGCGGCTACTACTGCGGTGGATGGGCCGGCGATTGCGGCGATGGAGGGGTTGGCGGCAGCACGTGGTATCTTCTGTGCGTCCCGTGCAGAGAAAAGTAAATGAAACATTGTTATGTCGTAATTTTGTTTTGAACGTGACACGGTTGGATGAACGACGCCGTTGTTATATGTCACGAAGTAACAATGAACGCGGATATCTTTCTTTGTTCGGTGGAAGCAGCTTGTTGCTTCGTTACAGGTACAAGTTGGAAAAATCAGCGTCGACCGCTTCGAAAAATGAGGAAGCGCGAACGAGCGGCAGCGGGGAGTGGAAGAAAGTGATGCATCGTGTGTTGATGCAGCCTGTCAACGCACATCAGGTCGCTAATTTAAGGCAGAGCTTTCCCAGACTGAGTGCTATCGCTCTCAGCAGACAGTCCCTTTTGTTTTCTTCTTGTTTTGCTCGTCTGATATACAATACCGGGAGGTACATTAAGTCAAAGCAAGTCGGTGATAATTTGAGACCTGGCCTCCCCTCATCAGCATTTCAGCAATAAACAAACCATGACGTATACACTTAGCAGTAGACGGTTTCGCATTGTTTAGAAAGTTAGTGCGATCTTGTAACTACAGAAATTGTCAAATATCACTTCGAATTTAAGATGCTATTTGATACGTGCTGTCCATTATTGCTTGTTTCAAGCTATATTCAAACAATTCGCCTCACTCCATTATCTCGCCCACGAAAGGTGTGGTTACTTTTTCTGAAGTTATGCTACGCACGCTGTTCGTGCATATGACTTATCACTGTGGCTGAGTTTGCGTTTGGCTTTGGCTGCGCATTTGAATGATGAGTAAGGATTAGTGAACGTTGCTGTAAGATTACGTTTACTTGGAAACGACGGGATGCTCCACTACGTCGCTTGGCACTTAAATGGCACAGATCAGCAATGCTGAGTTTTAAGCACAATTAAAACAATAGCGCGTCTCAGTTGTGAGTTACAAAGAAGAGTGCGTATGCTTCCTTTATGATTTGACTGGCAGTGAATTACTACAACACAACGAAAAAGACAATTACTTGTGAAGTCACAGATGTTATGAACATGCCAGAAAAAGTTTCATGAATGTTTAATCAAATGTCATCCAGTTAAGTCACCTTACTTCGGCTAATGTCTGGAGGAAGTGGTCCAATACAAAAAAATACGCCAGGGCGTCATAAAATCAAAAAGTTTTGAAAACACTGATGATTTAAATCGGTGGTTCTCAAACTTTTTTGGCCCATGGACCATGTTTTCAAAATAAATTATCCGATGGCCCACTTCTATGCTGACACCTCGTGAACGACTAGTCAAACACAAAAACCTAAAAATGTTCCTGTATAATTTATTGTACAGTAAAAGTTACAATTTTCAGGAACGCTTGATCAATGATTTATGGAACACTCTGTGGACCAATAGAAATTCAAAGTAGACCACGTGGAAAATCATTGGTTTAAAGTATCGGAAATTGCCATCCTTTGCAATAGTTGAAAACTCTGTCATGCTTTTCTCGATATTCTGAACTTTACTTAGTCACTTACCGACTGAATTTTTCAGGTCATGAAGAACAATTCCATGTTTTTGCTGGATCTTGTGAGCTCTGCCAGCAGTTCAGGCGTCAGTCAACTAAGTCGGAATAAACAACTCGGTAATATTTCAACTGTTTTGTGTGTTTGTCAGGCATTCATGGTCACCATCGAAGAGAACTCGGTTTGCCTTCGGATTGACCAGTTTTACACTTTTCAGCAAAAATCAGCGTTTATTTCAAGTGACCTTATCTATTATATCTAAAGCAGCGTGGTCCAACTACTTTCGACCTACGGGCCATTTTACAGAAACGTGACAACTTGCGAGCCACGTCTCATAAAATGGTGTATAAAAACGGATCGACAAGATTTAAAATGGAAAAAGGAAAATAGGTGATTGAAGTCAGTGCAGGCCCGCAACCAGGGGGCGAAGCCCCCCCTGTAAAACTTTTCTCCCCCCTGGAAAAATATGTTAGGCATGGTTGACAACTACTGGACATTGTTTGAAGAATTTAGGCCCCTCTCAGAAAACTCTTCGCCACCCCTGGTGTCCCAAGCTGTTTACGGGCCTGAGTCAGTGTGTCATTTAAATTATTACACAATAGCAATAAAAATTTATTATAAACCTCTATCAGTGCAATGCCTGTGGTTGAGGCTTCCGTGACACTATCGTTCCTACATCAATACCAACATGTTAGTGGTAGCAAGTCGGAGACTATTGACCAGTTCTTCGTCTGCCATTTTATTTTTTGGATTTTGCTGCTTCACGGTGGAAAATGTAACTTACTCTCACACATTTATGTACTACGGTCTAGCCCAGGGTCTCCAAACTTTTTTGTCAGAGAGCCACATAAACTATTACACAACAGTTCGAGGGACGGACATCATACGTAATAAGTAGGGCCATTTAAAGTCATGTTTTATCTGTGCTGCAGGAATCTATGAAAGGATTTTTTAAACAAAAATTGTATCCCTACGAAGTCTATAACAAAAGTTATAAAGTCATTTTCCGTGTTAGGTCATAAAGTCATCTTTTGCCTATTTTCAACCTAATTCAATAAGGAAACCATTGCAACAATCTCAAAATATCAGGTGAAACTATTATAGGACTAGGTCTAAGCTGCATTCTGCAAATTGAACCAACCCACATGGACGCGTTGCGAATGTTGGCAAAGACATAGGTAAACCAAGTTATTTCGATGAAATATAATGCACTGCCTAAAAATGCATGTTCTTGCTGCCCCTCAAAAATAAACCAATGAACGTGCGTGTTTTCAATTAGCTTCAAACCAAACTATATGTTTTGCTCACCTTTTGAGCCGTTTGTTTGAGTGGGGCTTTAACAAACCATGGGACTACCATCTCTTCTGCTAATTTTCACTGGTAATGCTCCTTGGTACAGTAGTTGTATGTTGTAGTTCAGCCGTGTTTTCTGAAAAATGAAGTCACATTATCAAGTTTTTTAGGTCATAAAATTAGTCCTAGTAATAAGATTGTGTCGGATATACATTTTTTGTAAATATATTATTTTTTAATGATTGACAAAATGTCTTCGCGAGCCAGAATTGGCCCGCAGGCCGTAGTTTTGAGACCCTGGTCTAGTCTAACGCCAGTAATATTGTCTTATTATTGTTAAGATGTTATGCGACATGTGTGTTCTAATTAAAATTACCTTATGTAACATCCACACAACAATCAATAGTGAGAAAGGGCCATAAAATTCTGTCCGCGGACCTGTAGTTGGACCACGCTGATCTAAAGGCTTGCTGTTTGTGTTTGGAATCGTCATAGTTTCCACATCGCAATGTTGCCAGAACTGTTCGTCTGGAAGCGATTTCCGAGCAATATGTTTCAAGAAACACTGTCTATCGAAAGAAATCCTTTCCCAGCAAAGAATCAGACACTAAAGATCTTACAAAGTATATATTTCGCCCACGGAGTAGGCATCATCAGCTCTTATTCAAATAGAATCTTCAGCTCTTATTCAGAATCATCATCATCAGCTCTTATTCAAATAGAATGTTTCACGAAGCCCGACGATTGTGTAATAAATGCAGTAACGACGAAGTCGACTTTGTTTATTTGGGCTGTTTCAAAAGAAACAGATGTTTTGATACGAAGAAGTCAAATGCCTTTCGCCGAATTATTCGCAATTACTTGCTCGTTGCTGACAGTGCTGTTCAAGCACTTACACTGCAAATATATTTTCTTCGTGTTTTCAGGGGTCATCGACAGTCATTCAGAGGAAGCGACCAACTCTGAGTCACAGGATATGTGGAGTAGTTCAGGTGAAATCTTAGGCTAGAAAATTAAATTTTGTTTGGACTCCTGTGTTTGCTACTGTTTTTTTGATGTGTTTCATTAAGTATTCCATTGAAACAAGCCCGCAACCAAGCGTGGGGCAACCGGCCTGGCAATTGCCCCTCCGAAATTTTCAAAAACATGTATATTTGTTCGGTACAATCACAAGTTACAGTCATTTTCCCCCCTCCCGAAAATATCAGCTTACTGCGGCCCTGAATATAAATGAAATACCCTTATTTTTTAAGAGCGAAGTTCTTATCTTCAGCGAAATGCCTTCTTCACTAAGCAATCTGTGCGTATGACATTATTCAAATCAAACGATTTGATTTTTTTCAACAACAGGTCAAAATCTCTCCGATAAAACGTTCTAGAAATGTTATCTGTAAGTCACACTTAATTAGACTCGGCAGTTTTATCAAATCTCAGGCAACGTCCCGCAAGGTCAATACCGTTCATTTGCAACTTCATAGTTCCTATATTCAACAGCAGAACAGCGTCAGCAGGCCTTGTTTGAAAGCGCACTCCCACCCGTCAAACGTCACGGCGATCATGGAAAATCACTTTTGTCAAAAACCCGTACGCTGTTTTTGTAGTAGAAGCGTGAAAATGCGACTGTTTAAGCTCTGAAAGCCTTTGTTGGGCGAAGATCAACCTATATGCAGCCTTGGAACGTATTTTCGAAGCTTCCAATAATATGCCTTGTGATTTCCAGACCTCCTCCCGCAATCAGGCTACAGTCACTGTCCATTTCCATCAACCATGTGTTCTTACTTGCACGGGAAGACGTCACCCAAGCCAGCTGCGGCCATGGATAAAAATTCGTAAGAGACGAACGACTGACTTCGACTCGAAAGCTGTTGTTGTTTTTGCTGATAATGCCCTTGTTACGCTGTTTTTCTACATCGCTGAACCTTGAAAATGCCTTTTCTACTCAATACTTCCTGTTCTAAAAAGTGAGTCTATCCCGCAATAAAAGGAAATGAAATGAGTCAGTAATGAATCACATTTGTGCTTAGTTCAATTAGCATCTAGGCTGTTCTTTCCAATTTGCCTATATTATCATTTGGCCACATCCTAAGCTTTGCAAGACACATGCATTAATCGCGCATTTTTATTTAATTCAGGCGCAGCGACCGGGGAATCCCCGATTTCAGGAATCGTTCTTTATCCACTCAGCATCCAGCGCCGTCCAGCTCCCATTTCAAATCGGTTTTCCAGCGATTGTCCGTCACCCCAGACGCATCCGTGCAAAAGGTATGAGCTCAACAGGCATGCGCAATAAATGCGATACGGAAAAGACAGGTCGACTATCGCGAGATCGCCTCTGAAAGGGATCGGAGGAGCGACTTGCAAACTCGCCCACAACAACATGTCAGATGTCTGGCAAAGTGTTTTGTTTCCCAGAGCGAGGCTGAGCTTTTTCAACGACGCAACCGGATCATGAGATCTATCTCGGCCGGTTCTCAACCGCACGACAAGAAGTCGGTGTCGAACAACAACGAGGATATGTCGCTTGGTAGGTCATTTCTCACGAAAGCTTATTTTTGTTGCCCCGCTCACATGACGGCAGTTGGTTATGACCAACACTTGTTACTTATGCTGCTACTGTAACCCTTTTATAGAGAAAGAGGTTTGTATTGGTGGTTTTCAGGTGCGATTGTTGTGCTTCGTGTTAAAGCACATGCGCAAAACATTGGATTTTCTTTCTTAATTTCTTCACATCAAACCTTCATTAGTTTCGATCTGCTTCGTCCAGAGGCTGTTTCAGTTAGTTGCGCTTCGCAAGTTGTCCTGCAACTCGTGTTAGATTTGAGATTTTTCGAGGATGTACTAGACTATGGGCTCATGAATGCATTTTCAAAGTGAAACCGCAAAATTATGTTAAATATTTTGAAATCATGAAAGGTAATTATAAGAGGGCACTGTGCAATTGCTGCTCACTGTGTGACTTCCAGACACCACAGCTCCTGCACGTCGTAACATGGCAACTAAACAAATGCATTCTTTTAACTGCCTTACGTGGAACTATTGCAGTCGCACACAGCAAGAGTTCTTTAAACAAAGCTAGGCCGTCTTCAGGGCAATCGCCAGGCGTCGACATCTAGTTACTGTAAAATTTTTTCAGC
>JGI24021J15306_10012515_pt1 | contig 10539 bp, 4 predicted proteins | sample Ectturendosymbi1_FD_15306 | JGI IMG/M metagenome (IMG submission 15306) | reverse complement strand
GGGTGGTTTCCCTGCGGTGATATCCATGGGTGCCAGGCAGTTTTGGCAGGAAATTCAAATGCTGTCTGCTTCTGCAGAAGGCAGATATAGATATATATATATACTGCTAGACGTTTTCAGGTTTAGGCTAAAACAGCAAACCTAGGAAACGTTTTGTTGCCTTTATACTAATTAATTGCCAACATATCACATCAATTTCAAAACATTTTAGGCTGCATATCACTGCAACAAGCGTTGGCCAACCAGAGCCACATTTTTGGCAAAAGTTTCACTTTATTGAGACAACAAAAGGATTGAAAGCAACTATACACTGGCATCAAGCAATAAAATTATATCAAAATGCATAAGAATGCTAACAAAACGTTTCTAATACATTCTTACATGCTTCCCTAGCATTTGGCAGCATATCAAAGCACGTACATTGTACAAAATTACACTCATTACTTTCAGACGCTGGTGCCGTCTAGGTGCACCAACTCAAAAGGGCCATTTGTTTGAACAGCCTCTGAGCCACAAAACCTTTGGATTCTCGTTCCAAAACCTAATGCTACATAAACTCAGCCTAGGACCACATTTTTTAACTCTAAACCACTGTGAAATGTGAATAAAAACATAGTATGTACATTTCCAAGAACTTTTGATTAGCAAAACATATATTTATGTCGGCTGGGAACACATTAACAAATTCAAACGACTTCTATACTGTATATACTCGCATATAAGCCGACTTTAAAACTCAAAAAAATTATCAAGTTAGGGGTTGGCTTATACGCACATAAATCTGATCTCACACAAACAAATTGACATGACGCCACGTCTCAGATCACGCAATATCAACGATATTACCATTCAGTCATACACATACAGCCATAAAAATTGAGACTGCACTAAATAAAGTTAATACCGACAAACTACAACTCGGAATTGTAATATTAATTTTAACTGTACCTCAAATAAAATGCAACATAATCACGTCTGATTAAGCACAGTGCATTGCACATTGATATTCTTTTGTTATTAGCCCAAACAACACACCATGGTATTTTGGGGGTCAGCTTATATGCGAGTTTTTACAAGATTTCTCATTTTGGGGCAGTTTTTCAAGAGTCAGCTATAGGCGAGATCAGCTTATATGCAAGTATATATGGTATGCTGGCCGCCGGCCGGTAGCGAAGTGTTAAGTTGTAATGAATTTGGAAGTTTCGACAAAAAAGCTTTAGCCAAGCACTTGCACTCTTCTTTTCAAAAGATGCTTCTTTTCGTGGTGTTGTATTGTAGATCAGTGGTTTTTCAACCTTTTTTATGTAGCAACCCATTTTGCAACCCACTTTAACCTAATGACCCCTCCCAAATTTCTATTCAGGCATATGAAATGCAGTTGTGTTTGCACAATAAAAATCGCAATAACTTACAATATCACTATGTTGAACAAAGAGTCATTTATTAAATTCATGCACATGGCAGCATCAGTGAGAGACACGTGCCGTATACAATTCACTCCATAGCACAACTCATTCAAAACTAGAATAACTCCCAAGTTAGCTACCACCATCAGATATCTAATTTACAAACACAGCACATTCTTACATCAAACTTATTTTTGTTGCTAAACACATCAGTACTGTAATGATCATAATCACATAGTTCATATTTTTGTAATGGTCATTATCACACTTAGCCTACTATCATTTTTGCCAGGTGATCCTATTATTTTGGCTATGAGGAAAAGTGGTTCCATATAAGAAATATAAAATATAGGAGTAATTAAGAATATTTTTGTCAGAAAATTTTGCGACCCTAGAAAAAGATACTTTTTGCGACCCTAGAAAAAGAAAATTTTGCGACCCTAGAAAAAGATACTTGTAGATACTTTGAAGAAATGCTTGCAAATTTTAATGCCATTTTAATTAATCACTTCAGTTGCCTTTTCAGTTGCAGTAAAAGTTTATCTTCCACAATCAAAAAATGTAACAAAAATGAAATGCAGTTGCAAAGCTTTGTGTGATTTCTATGACACATTAAATTTGCATTCTAATAGGCTTTCACTTATATTGGTGTAGAAGTAGAGAGTTCTTATGGCAACACCAGTTAAAAAAAGCGTGCAAAATTTTCTGTGAATTTTAGTAGTGTGAAGAAATTTTTAGTAGCGCACACATGTAAGCTTTGCCATAGAGCATTCGTATGCATGAAGTATAAAATGCAAACAACTTAGGAAAGAAAATATGCAATTTTTTTCTTACCTCTACTTTGGCTAACTAAACATATTTACGTATGAGAATGAGGTTGGTTATCCTCTTTTAACACCTTTGGCACCAGTGTACAATATATTCGTACTTCAAAATCCAGCATTGAGCCACTATTTTCACACAACGTTGTAACTCCATAACTCGCCAGTTGATTGAGCTGAAGAGCTGTTCAAACCCTCAAAAGATGTGGCAAATCTTCTAGATTTTATTGAAAAAAATTGGAAAGATTTGTATTTCATTTTTTGTGGGTGACATCACAAGTGGGGTATGTTTTAGGCCATTTTTACTGAGGTTACCGGGCCCTGGATGCCAACTCCTAGAAGGAATATTTTGATGCCATTTTTAATTAGGCTATAATCCAAGCCTTGTCAGCCTTTCATTAGCTTTCTAGCATTTATGGTTCAAAGTTATGGTCAGAAAACATAAGTTTGGGGTAAAAATTGCCCATAAAAATTTTTACCCAAACCTTGGTTATTTACCCTAAGTTTTGAACCAGAAGCGCAAATTAATCATCTAATTCGTGGATTAATTATTTTGTTGTTTTTAGGTCATTACTTTTGAACCCGAAACCCCAACAGGTGAGTCTTAAAAGACTCAAGGTTTTAGCCGAGTTTCCAATAAAAACTTGAGCAAAATACTACCATCTAGCAGTTTGGCCCCAGGGCCGGATGAAGTGGGCCAAAATGACCTAAAACTACTACACACAAAAAAAATCTGAAACCCAAAACAAAAAAATATTTTTTCATTAAAAAAACTTGAGCAAAATACCTCTTAAGGTTGGGATCCAGAGCCCAATAAACCTCCACAGCCCCCAACCAAAAAATTTTTTTTCGAGTGCAAACTAGAAGACAAACGGCTGATCCGTTTGAGCGCTTGAACAGCTCTCGAGCGCAAATCGGCAGAGGAGCTATGGCGTTGGTAAGGCAACTGAAAACTGTCGGTTTTAGGCTGAAATCTAGGTATGATATATTCGTAGACCAGCTCTCAAAGTGTTAGAAGTCCTCCACTTATGAGATTACTCACAAAAAAAGAAAACCCAAAAATATGTTTTTCATTGCAAACTTGAAGACTTGCCAAGTCTTTTGAGCGTTTGAACAGCTCTCTAGCACTTACGGTGCTGGAGATGTGCCTGCGTGAAGACATGCGGGAACATGCAGTTTTCGTGCAAACCGCTTGAATTAACCTGGCACTGGAGGTGCTAACAATATCCTGTCTCTGCAACTGGAACTTAATGACTGGTCTTGGTCTGAATGTAGTTACAATATATATGCACTGTTTTCATTTGTGAAATTGCTTGCACCACTACATCCAGTGGTAACACATGCAAACAAAAGTGATTGGTGGACAGCAGATAATTCATTTGTCCTTTTTTATACTCTATTTCATTGTGTTGCGATCTGAAAAATCACTACAACACAGACACTTAAAATCTCATTCCACATAGTTGTAAATTTATTTCAATTTTGAAGCCTAGTTTGAGCTGTTCTTTGGATTGATAATAGAACAAAATGATGTGCTACAATTTTCTATGAATTGCTTCATAATGCAGCACGTTGAGTGCAGCTTTTTTTTATAATCTTCGCAAGAAATATTTGATACAAAAATGATGTATGAAATGCAATATCCACCAAAAACAGAATAATTCTTTACGGATCATTTCAGGCTGAAATATTATGACATAAAACATATCATCACATTTCCCTTTGTTTGTATGAGTGTGCATCAAAATAGTTCATAAGTAGCAATTTAGCAGCATTTCTTTGCTTATAGTTGCAAGGTATTGTGCTTAGCAATGAGCAAGATGTTCATTGAGATCAACTAAGATGGCAATATCCACATGTCATCAGCTATGTATCTCTGTAAAGCTAGAAAAACAAATGTTGCAGAGAATGTTTTTGCTCAATAGCTCTCTTTGGGAACATAATCAAAACAAAAGATTATTCCAAATGTGTTTTCAGTAAATATTGTCTACATCTAGATCAGGGGTTTCCAAACTATAGCCTGTGGACCAAATCTGGTCCGCGAAGCCATTCATCCAGCCTGCAAAGCTATATGGTCCAGCCACAAAGACATTTTGTGAATAATGAAAAAATAATATATTAATGAAAATTTTGTTGATTTGGTGCATTGCAACATATCTAGACACATACGTAAGATGCCTGGCCCTCAAACTGTTGTGCAAGAACTTATGTGGCCATCAGACAAAAAAGTTTGGAGACACCTGACCTAGATAATCAGCATTTTCTGTGTTTGCTAGTAGATCTTGGCTGATGTATCATAATGCCAATGTAAATCCGGTGTTATAACAATGATGACGATTCATCATATATCGACAAAATTCTGGCAATGCATATTGAACCTAGTTGATCGTATGTCATATCATCAGTTGTGTATGTAGATATCAGCAACATATTTTGCATAAATACAAACATTTTAATGTATTTTTAAGTTGTGACCAATTTTAATTTGCTTGTGAGTTGGTTTAATATGCACTGTAATGTGTCTTAACAATAGTTTTGAGTAATGCAAAAAGGCTTATATATTGGTTGTTGGCATAGAAAAATGCCAGTATCGGCCAAAAAAAGTCTTATCAGTTGAGCTGTAGTTACTATACTAAATTGTCATTTTATTTGAAATGCTAGGTTTTAGCTCATTCTTTTCTACAGTGAAAAGAGATGTCAAAAGTACTGATGAAGAAGGCTTGAAACTGAAAGAACAAAGCATTCTTGAATTGGGAACTCTTCTACAGCAACAGGTGAAATGTCTCATCTAAACCATTAAATTATTGTTTTTCTGTACATGAATAAAGTACATTTTTTGAATTCCAAGCTTGAAAAGGTGTTTGGCATTTTATGACAGATGGTTTTGTTGCAACAAAGAATTATGGGATGAAGCATGGCTTGGTACCAGCGTACAGGCTTCAGTCAAATGTTAAGGAGCATGTGTGCTTACTGGTTAACAACTGTTTCAGTTTTTTTGTGTTAATGTTTAAATCAATTTAAAATGGCTTTGAAATGCTTTGGAACACATGGATGATTTACTGGCTTTTGATGCACTGATGCATCAGGTCGAGTTTTATGAGTGTGGTCAGAAGCATTTTAGTTTTTTCTGCAGTAGATTGACTTGAACAATTTTTAACTGACATGTGAGGCTTCATATAATCATACTGTGGTTTCATTATTGAGGTTATAACCATTATGATTTGAACATTTGATAATGAATAATATTAGTTAGATTGGAGTGTTTTCGGTGAGAAAATTTAACTGTTATTCTTGTTTGCAAAAAGAAAAGATTTGTACTTAAGTCTGCAGTATTATAAAATCCCCATTCATAGCATTTTTGTTCATTTTTGAGACTGGTAGGCATTTCTCTTGTAAATTTTTCAGCATGTTTTTTTTATATATAAAGTAGTGGTCTATTGCTTGTTATACCTGAATGAGCTATTATTGTATGAAAGGTTTCATAAGTCTATCTAACAAAACTCTTTGCTTTAAGATGTGAAACATGTGTTTTAGTCATTCTTGCATAGCTGTTGAAGTGTGGTAAGGGCTGCTGATCATTGTGAATTGCATTAATTATGATGACTAGGGCAGGTTTTTGTTGCAGTAAAAAAGTGAGAAAGTTGCATTTATTTTCAACGAAGGTTACATTTATGCGCAAACATTGCAAACGACAGTAATTTACTCAAGCGATTTATTTAGCCTTCATAAATCGCTAAATATTTCCAAACATTTTGGGGGAGAAATGGTGTCGTACTTGGCTGGGGTTGTAAAACTTCTAGCTTGCAAACCGACCGTTTTGTCACAGATAACATTGAAACGCAGCTAATCCGTCATATAGCTCTTTTTTATGCAATCAAAGAGAATAGAACAAAACTGAACTAGTTTTGTAGTATTTTTCTAGTTACACTTATACCTTTTGCGCAATACTTGATAAAAATCGCAGTAAAAAGTTGCACGTAAAAATCGAAAAAGTTGCAATATAAAATTCCTGGAAACAGCTCAAAACATTGAACTACATATATTTTCAGTATTTGGCAAGCTGTAAAAAAAGTTGCAAAAACCTAGTGATGACCTTTGCTGTTTTCAATCTCAGGGAGATGCAAAAGAGCTTAGTAGTCTTGTCACCAAAGTTCGTCCCTTTCTTAAATCCATCAGTAAGGCCAAGGCAGCCAAACTTATCCGAACGTTGGTGGATTTATTTCTGGACATGGAAACTAGCTCTGGACTGGAGGTAATATATTGTGACAGTTATAATACGTGCGGTAAGAGTTGAAACATCATAAAGACTCGTAGTTATCTAGTTCAATAAAGAACATGTGATTATGGGCAAATTAGTTGTCAAACAAACACTTTCACACGGGCAACATTTCACGGCACATCTCTGTCAATGTAAATTTGACGAAAGGCAAGTCGCTCCCTAAGGGCGAAACCATTAAGTCGTATAGGACAAATGTCATGGCATTTATTGGCCAGAAGAAATAGCAGCAGGTGCTAAAATTACACACTTGTGGAAACATGAAAATATACAACATTTTAGCGTACAATCTTCGAACAAGCCCACAAAATGCGGTCAGTTAAAGCTTTTTGGGTATGTGAATCCGGCCGTCATTTGCTTCTGGGGATACTTGCTCCCTTGGTGACTTTAGTGAGATACTGTAGCCATTGAACCATTACTGACGGTTTTAATTTTTTTCAACTTTAAGGAATGTCATGCGCACATTACTACCAGTGCAATATAGTTATCCCCGAAGCTTGAGTTAGCTGCGTCTTTCAAAATAAAACTTTCTTTCGTTTTTTTGCAAACCAGTTCATGTACCTGTCAGCGCACAGTTGTATTTTTCCGTCAGATTTTTTGGTGTGGATACAGTATTTTCACACGTTTATTTTGCACAATTCCGTTACAGCCGTTTTTTTCTGGGAAATTGGTGATTCGTAGCGTGACCGTCGAATAGATTTTTTAAAAGTCGCATGCCGATATGGTTAAAAAATTTGTAAAGTTTTGCGAAGGCTTGCTGTTGAAACAATTGTTCTGAATTGACGTGTCAACGCACTTGGATAATTTACAATGTTTTTGTAAAATCAGTTAAGTGCAGACTTTTTTTAAAGGAAAATATTAGGTACCCCGTATGGATCTGTAGGGATCCGCAAAATTTCCGACTGAATTTCATAGATATTTCCCTTGATAATTTCCTCTGATTCTAGGGACCCGAATCACATCCCTGAAACACCTTAAAAAAAACTGGTTAAGTGCGTAACTTTTTTCTTAACAAACCGATAAAATTTTTGTCTGTGTAAATCTTGTGAAAAGGTGTGGTGTGTAATGGCCACGAGATGGGCGAATTTTTTTAGATGCCGACGATGTTTCTCGTAAGAAGGTTGAGTGGTGGCAACAAAAAAGGGAACACGGGACGCGAGAGGTTGTGCTCTCTGCCTCAGGGTTTACTGTTATCTCGGCAGCGACAGCACTAAGGATAGTCGCATTAGCGCAAATCTGATCATTATTGTATTCCGTGAAGCTCTTAATAAGATTTGTTTGCTCCTAGTCTCCCCTTGCGACGGCATTTCGTGCTTTATCTACGCGGCCCCCGCGTCGTTGCCTGGTTAACGTTTCTGAAAAGAATGGTTTGGTAGGTGGTGATGCCTGTCGGACAAAATTACTTTGAGGTGTTAAAATGTCATTTTTAGGTCCAGCTGTGTCTTGAGTGCATTGAATGGGCCAAAGAAGAGAAGCGTACATTTTTGCGACAAGCTCTTGAAGCCAGATTGGTCGCTCTCTATTACGACACTGGAAAGTACCAAGATGCCTTAAAACTCGGTAAATTACGATTCTTGTCAAGTAGATCTTAAGCCAACACATTTCAGTCGTCCTGTGTTTTACAGCGCTTTGATAGTCTGAGATTACAGTGATTTACCGGTGGATGATCGCATAAAACAATGCCTGTCCAACGTTTTTAATTTCTTTATCTACTATTTTTCGAGCAAGTTCAGATGCAGTTCTTTTTTTCGTCATAGACCAATGACCGAAAGATATTAAGTCAATTCCGTCATAATGTTCGAAAATATAGTCTAGTGAATAAATACCGTTGCGGTTTTTTTTTATACCGTTTTTGATACTATTATAGAACAAATGACCGAAATGTTTCAGCGAAAATAAATCCAGCTTCAGATTCCCTATAACCTGATGGCTTTCGCGCTGTTGTGTCAGTTGTGCTGAGCTCTTCGTGTGTTCCGCAGGATCGGCTTTGCTCAGAGAACTGAAGAAACTCGATGACAAGCAGCTCCTCGTAGAAGTCCAATTGACCGGTTAGTGTCGTGCGGCAGCTTGGTGGGATGAGCTAAATTGCTAAAACGCGCGCGCGCTCTGCGAGGCATGTTGCTGAAATAAACAAACGACATTTCTAGAAGACGCGTTTGATGCACATTGCGGCAACGCGTTGTTATTTTTCGAACCTGACCTTATCATTGTGTCACGCTTTGCCGTTTGAGTATCATCGTGAACATTAAAGCTATCTTTCAAGCACGCGAAATCATATTAGTTGCAAAAAATTTTGTTGAAATCGCATTAAAATGCACATTGATCGCATTGCTGTGGTGCGCGGCCGACTGTGCAACAGCAACGGAAGTGAAGATGCCGCCGATTTGTCACCGTCGACGCTTCAGCAGCGTCGGCTTTCGGGCCTAGTATCGTCCACGCACATCTCATCGCTGTGAACTCCTTCCAAGGACGGAGGCATCTCAGAAAGATAGCAACGAATCTTGATCTTTACAAACGCGCTCCTGTTTTCTTGTTTAGAGTCGCAGACCTACCACGCTCTGGGCAATTTACAAAAGGCCAAAGCGGCCCTGACGTCGGCCAGAACGACGGCCAACTCCATGTACTGCCCGCCGAAAATGCAAGCGTCCTTGGACCGGCAGTCGGGCATTCTGAACGCCGCCGAAGAAAAGGATTGGAAAACAGCTTATTCGTACTTCTACGAGGCGTTTGAAGGCTACGACTCGATAGAAAGCAAGAAAGCGGTGTCGTCACTGAAGTACATGCTCCTTTGCAAAGTAATGCTCGGCACGCCCGATGATGTACACTCGCTTCTCAGCGGAAAGCTCGCCCTTAAATATGCAGGATCTGACGTGAGTGCTTTTATTGCCTTGCTTGTTGTTGAAATCTGGTAAGCGTTGTGCTTACGCCATTTCTTTTATTTGTTGCCAATATTCAAAAAATTTTCTGAGATTCAACGGCAACCTATTGAGTAAATTCTTCCTCGTTTCTTGCGTAGTGATTTTCTTGCACTGGGTTTGCTACATCAAAGTGAAAATACAACTTGCAGCCACAGAACAGGGGTTCCCAACCTTTCTCTAACCATGCACCCCTTTCAGTATTTCGCCAGTTAAGCGTGTACCCCTAAAATTTCTTGTGGCAAAAAGACTTGAGTAAAATAACAAAAATCCACTGAATTTTCAATAGAAATAAATAATCTACAAAAATATTTTTCCCTTCTGGTGCTAACATTAAATCTACCCTTCAGCAGATGTGTCCCTAGGGGTGCATACAGGGACGGATATAGGCAGAGCGGGGCCCTAGGCCATCTTAGTTTTTGGGGCCTCACGCGGGTGTGACCTGTTTGGCCGTTTGTCTGAAAAGCGTGAAAATATGCCCCTCGTATGTGTAGTGCCTCCTCAAAATTTATCTTGTTTTGCGCCGACTTTGGTTCTACGATTGCGTTAGATCAGGGGACTCGAAACGACGGCCCGCGACGCCATTTCATCCGGCCCGCGACGCCATTTCATCCGGCCCGCGAAAAGATTTTGTCAATAACGAAAAAATAATATTTTTACGAAAAATTTGTTGATTTTGTAGAATGCAACATATCCCGAAACAGTCACATTACGCAAACTGTCCGGCCCTCGGACTGTTGTGTTATAGCTAAGGCAACCAAGTTTTTGACCTAAAAACTTAAAATTTTGACTTTGACTTTATTTTGACCTGTCAATTTTCAGTGTTTTCAATTAAAATGTGCAATGCAAAGCATTTTCATATACAGTATTAGAAAACAAACATAGGTTTGAAATGAAACAAAAATAATTCATCTGCAAAATCTGGTACAGCATGTTTGAAAAATGTCTTTCTACTTTCAGTTTCATGAAACGAGCCTCATGCTTCCACCATAAACCTTTTGTCACATTTCATTAAGCAGTCACAGAATTTGCAAAATATTTCACTTTTACGTGTCACTCAGAAGCATATTCATACACTCAGAAGCATATTCATACACTCAGAAGCATATTCATACAATATA
>JGI24021J15306_10012512_pt1 | contig 10540 bp, 6 predicted proteins | sample Ectturendosymbi1_FD_15306 | JGI IMG/M metagenome (IMG submission 15306) | reverse complement strand
TATTNAAAAAAAAAAAAACACAAACGACTAAAATGAAAAAAAACAAAAGAAAAACCACAAAATGCAAAAAAACTCAAACAATTGAAATAAAAAAATACAAACAGTTGAAACAAAACAGAAAACACAAACACTTGAAATAAAAAACGCACAAGCTATTAAAATTAAAAATACACAAAATACAAAAAAACGCCCAATTGAAATAAAAAAAAAACTCACACAACTGAAACTTGCGCGCTGTGTGGACCCCGACCCTGTCCAGCACCGCAACAAAACTCACCTGCAGAACTTGTCACACTTTATCGCAAACTCACCGGGTTGAGTGTCACGAACTCTGCGTCCAGCGCGATAAGCATTCCTTCTTTGGTGGGGAGTTCGTGCTGCAGCAAGGGGGTGAATGTCATCGCGGCCGAGGGGCTCCGCGGCTCCAGCCCCGAACTAAGGCGCCGCCGGCCCTTCGAAATGCTCGGGGTGGGAAGTAAGATCTCGGCCGTGAGGGGAAAGTTGATTTTGACGGAATGCCTTCAACGTAAACCAGCAACGTGTCAAAAGGATGATTTTGAAAGTAAACAATCGACCGGGTATTAAGTTTGCCATGGCAACAAAATGCATGAGATCTATGTAAGTCTGAAAAAAATTAGATCTGCGAAATGTTTCTTCTATTTTTTGGGGGAAAAAATAGAACGTCGGCAAATTTTGCTCATCACAAAAAAGTAGTCGTGAGCACAGAATTAATCGCCCTTTAAATTAGCTCCGCTTCTGTATAAAACGAAAAACCAGCATCTACTGTAAAGAAGAGTCAAACGCGACAACGACCAAGTCTAGAAATGTCAAAACGATGGTTCGCTTCATTCCAACCCTACCCATCGTTTGCATCGCTTACAACAAGCAGGAGAACATACCACTCACTAACGATGTCGCAATTTCTTTTCATGGACGCAAGAAATTAATGTGCACATGTACCAAATTTTTGTGAAAAAAACACTTTTACGCAATTTCACCACAATACTTTTTTATGAAGAAAGTATTTCATATATTGAAGTTATGGTTGTTCTGATGTTTGTCTTCCGAAGAATATCTCCTTACTAAGCCGAAATCAAGCTCGTCACGGCAATACAGACTCTTGTTACATTTTTCCCAATGAGTCTGGCAACCCTCTTGGTGCAAATCACTTGCTATGTTACAGAAGCGCATCAATACTCGCTTGCTGTTCAACTTGTTGTGTCATTCGGATCAGATTCAAGCGCTAGGCTAGACGAACTGTTCATAGTCGATGTTTCATTTCCCTGAGCCGGTTATTAAGAAAAAATACGTGAACATGAGCAAAAGAGACAAGCAGTTGCACTTCATCGGTCAGTCAAGGCACCGAACTGCAAATGAAGTGTGCTCGGAGGAGCAGCTGCAGGATGAAACAAGTTTTAAGGTGGAAGAAGAACAACTCACAATAAATCGAAGCTACAGGTCCAATTACTAAGATGGCGAGAAGCAGCCAGAAACGCTGCTGGTGGGTTCATCGCCATACCTTTCGCAAACGTCCTTTCTGACGTAATAAAGAATGCATGGAATCTTCCAAGCCACGTCGAACTCGACGCTTTCTTCTTTGTCGATGGCGCTGATTTGGAAGTCGTTGAAAAGGTACCATTGCGTATGGGTCACGCCCTGTTTTTACGCCAATCAGGTTCAGGAACAAGAATGATCAAAGGCCACTATAAAGCGTCACTGTTGAACATGTCATCAACAGAAAAGCAGATGTTACGTAGTCAAAGACCGTTAAAATAGTTGAAAAACCAAACTTTACAAATATACCACCGAACGTTAGCAGCGTAACACTAAACATTAGGAATATAACAACAAATTTTAGCAACATAACAACAAACAATAAGAATACAACCCAAAAATTTTAGCAACATAACAACAAACAATCAGAATATAAGACAAACTTTTAACAGCATAAAAACGAACATTAAGAATATAAGACCAAACTGTAAGACTTGCTGTAACACCAAACTCTACGAGTACTGAAATACGAGTTTCAAGCACAGGTCCTTCTACAGCCATCCAACCTCTTTCCTCTGGTGATAAGTCTTTCCAACATTAACGTGAGCCACCAAGTTGCCTCCGGTTCTGGCGTCATCTATGTGGGCGATGGTCGAACGCAGCTCGTATTCCACAAACCTGACAGCACGAGTGAGATTTGACATTTTTCGTTTCTCAATTATTCGTTTTTAAATCAACTTCGAAATCCAGATGACAGCGATTACTTGCAATAAACAAGATAGAAAAAGAACATATTTAGTGACTACGCAGCACCGAGGCGTTGGCACGTTCGCGCAGGATAAAGTTAAAGAAAATGAAGCTTGGGAAAAGGCGCCAGCAACTATACTGCAATGTCTCTCCATTACGCAAAGGTGCTATATAACAGGCTTAAATAAAAAAAAACAACCAGCGTTTCTTGTTGCGAGTAGCGTTGCAACTTCTTTTTGTGCGCAAGCAATCAGAATGTACAATTTAAAGTACTTGATTGGTAACTAAGCAAAAAAACGTAACAAGCGGAACGCAGCAAACGTAATATTTGAAAACGTCAACATAATGTTTGCCAGTTTGTTTGAAGTATGACTGTTCAAACTTCGGTGTTACTTTTTCTTAACCAGAAAAGTTGATAAAAACGAGGAGCGCGATATCATGAAGCAGGAGTGTTATTGAAAGAAAAAAAGTACTGTTTCATAACAAAAGAACAGACTCACTGCAAATCGCTGTAGGTTCCGTTGTCATTTCTCTTCTCTGGAAAACAAGTTTCAAAACTTTTTTCAACTTTCTTTTGCATTTCAATCGCAATCACTCGTTCCGATTACTTGGATCACGGCGTTTACACGATGGGCACGCAAAGGCATTGGAAAAATAATTTAAAATCAAACACCTCAGCAGCGCCTCTGACGGTCGGAATAATCCCGCGCAGAAGCTGGTGGTTGGCATGGCAACACAACAAAAGCAATGGAACTTCTTGCCAACGAAAATGCAGCACAACAAATTTACGTCACGCCCTCGAAAGGTTCTATCCGCAAACGACGCCAAATGTTCTATCCGCAAACGTCGCCAAACCTTTCGCCCTTGAAAGGTTCTATCCGTAAACGTCGCCAAACGTTTGATCAGCGTCAGTGTTTCATGAAGTGAAACACTGTTTGAGCAGGGCAAAACAATGTGCATATGTCGTCGCGTTTGCAATCGACCGAGACTCTGAATGTGAAACACTGGCCAGTACCGACCTTCATCGTTGTCCGACAGCACGATCAGCTGTCCGTTTGCGTCCAGGGCCATTTTCACTTCCAAGGGGACCCAGGAAGAGGTCACTTTGCGGTCGAATGACAAGTCTAGGCCTTCTTTTTCAGCAAACACGTTCCTGTTGCCAAAAATGTATCGGTTAACGGCAAAAAATATCGAAAAAAACTGAATCGTTGCCCTGCAGTTTGCCGTACGTCATCAACAGTTGCGCAACAGGGTGAAGTTACGACGCAACTGCTACAACGTTCAAGTTACGTCACTGGCGCTGCACACGTTATGACGTCGCACCAGTAACCGACCAGGCGTCGCTGGATGATGGGGGTGCTTGGGGTTGTTCTTTCGCTGAGGGGCTCGGTTCGGCAGCGGTCGAAGTTTTGCGCGAATCGCTCGATTCTGACGTCATCTTTCGTTCCATTTTCTCGCGAAACAGGTTGGTCTGGGTCTGAAAGGAAAGGTTTAAAAAAAATGAGCTTAAAGAGCTCGAAAAAAGTTTAATCGTCAGTGAATTCTACGTTTTGCGGTCCTCGTTGGAAAGAATAGTTTTGAGTTCAGTTCAAGCATCTTAGGAATTTTATTTGAAATTGAAATATTACTTGATGTAGGCTCTCAAACGCATTCAACTTTTCATTTGAAATTAAAATCCAGGGGTCGGTATTAAAGCTTCTATTACAGTGATGCAACAGTCAAGGGTGCAATTGCACTCCCAAAAGTTTTGATTTGTCGAAAATCCGGGAGAAATCTGTGAAAATCTCCGCAAAATCCTTGAAAATCTGGGCAAACTGTCTGAAAATACGGGCAAAAATGGCGCCCAACGCCCGAAATTGCCTGCTCCTACACCTATGCTCTATTACGTCAATCACAAATTTTTCACAACTGAACCCGTTGAGTTGAGGATAACGTGAACAATGAACTAACAGCAAACAAACGCTTTCCGTAATGTGGATGACAGAAAAACAGGAATTTGTGACAAAGTATCTTGTCACCTCCGGATAGAACAAGTATGATCCGGAAAATATCAATCGATCTTTAATTGATCGGATAGAACAAGTATGATCCGGATAGAACAAGTATGATCCGGAAAATATCAATCGATCTTTATCTCAATTAAACGTGAGGATCCAATTTACGCGCCATATTGCAAACACAGCAAAGAGATTCAGCAACATTAAAAGCTTCCTCGTCAGAGAACTTTAAATCAGTTTCAAATCCAGCACGTTTCTATTGCAGCTCTGAGAACAGTTGAGAAAGGCTCGGCTCCATCAGATACGAACTTGTAATACAGTGTATGAAACGAAACGTGGTGGACAATGTAAAGAGGTACCTTCCAAAACTCTATGCCTTCTTCCCGTAGAAGAGAACAATTCAAGACCAGAATGTCGGGCAAAGTGAGAGGGTATCTGGTTAAAACCTGAAAATGAAAGCAGAGAAAATAAACCACTGATGCTTGTTTAGAAGAGATAATGAATGCAAACGAACCTCTTAAAATATTCCCCAACAGCTGAAACGCCGCAAATAGACACCAGCGTTAAGAAAGTCGAATTCCTAAATAGCGCATAAACGACAATGGCAGGCTATGGCATTTTACGTTCTTCTTTTAAAAAAAACCTTAACATGGAGCATTTTTTCAAACCATGACATGCCAGATGAAATGACAACTATTCTTACTGCGTCATAGAAGTGAACTTTTTAAAGAGCACAATTAAATTTTTCCACGGGGCGATTCTGGAGAACTGCAGTTTGTTACGGTAGGAACTGATTGCAAACACTGCAGGAAAAATGGGTCGATTATAGGGATTGAAGGGTTTGGATCCTTTTAAAGGGGTAGGCGGTGGAAAACACGTGATTTACACCAGCTGGGCGAGCAAGCCTTTTTCGTTTTGCTTTACCAGGCACAGTGCAACGTGAATGAAAAAATTTCCCAAAAAACATCAATATTTCCCTTTTTCTCAAAGTTCTACCTCAAATTCAATCAAAATGGAAGTTCTTTCGAAATCAGGCTGTGGAGGCGGAGCCCAAATAAGTTTCAACGGCCAAAGCCGGAGCCGAATTTTTTAAATGGTGAAATGTAGCCTGAAATTTGTGCACCGGCGTCACAGACTTAGTTTGTCGGACAAGCGAGTTTTACAAAGAATACAATCGTTTTTTTTTGTTTTCAACGGACAAAATCGTTCTGGAGCCCAAAACTTCCAGATGTTGGAGGCGGAGCCAAAAAAATTGGATGCCAGGAGCTGGAGCCTGACATTTGAGTTCCGGCCCCACAGCCTTGGCTGAAAGCACCCTGAGGTAACAGCCAACCAAGTAGGCGCCACTTTACACAGGGCAACAATTCTAAGGTTAAAGCAGGGGTCTCAAACTCAAATTGATCCGAGGGCCACATAACGACATATGAAAGCAACCCAGGGCCGTATTGTGACTATAGGAGGGCCGCCTTATGACGCTGACGCAACAATGGCGGTACCTGACCTTAGTAGAAACAGCTTTTCCATTTTATGCCCTGCGGAAGGTTACAGGCATGTCAATTAAAGCCGTCTCTGCGTGTTTGAAAGGAACTTGTTCACTCGCACGCCGAGCACTTCTAAACACCGATTAATAAACTAAATAACTTAAATGTCGATCATTTGAAAAATCCCCAAAAAAGGCACGGTGGGGCGCATGCGGCCGCGTGCTGAGAACCCTGGATTAAACAGAAAAGCACGGAACACAAGGAGAGGCGCCATGTGCGTGTGACACGCGCAGGCCACAGAAAATCGCAATATGATCCGCAAGCCGTTCTTACTGTTGGCTGATACGTCTCCGCCACAGCATCCCACGACTTGGTGTGGACTTGCGCACACATGCTGTTCTTGATCAACGCTGTGAACGGGACCTCGCGCTTCGGCTCGCCTGCGACATCGTGCGGATGTTTTGAAAGTCACGTGACATGTTACGACACAAACCCTGATGCAAAGTGCCTGGCAGCTTGAAAACGCAAACCTCTTAATACAACTACAAGTGCTTTAAACTATCCGCCATAAACTACAACCGGCTGTTACCTTGACTTACGGTCGGCTAATAAACAAAGAAATCAGTTTTCATCTTCGCGGCAACCAACTGGATGCGTTCATTACCGGAATAAGCTCTGCGTCTCACCAGGTTTGCCCAGCGACGGGTAGACGAGGTTGAAGAGGAACTGGGTCGTGGTGCGTTCTGTCACTCGGCCGTTCCTCACTTGCTCCACGATCTTTATCTCGGATCCAAAAAGCCGCTCAAGCAGCGATCTCTGTTCCACAACTGCTGGCTCTTCGCAAAGGTACGATAAGAAATTTAAAAATAAACAAATAGCTTACGCCGGGAATTTTTGCTGGGCATTCACAGTGGAGTTGGTCCATGATGGCTTGAGCAAATGAAACAAGACATTCAAATATATGTTGCGGTGCTTCCATACCTGGCATTTATATGTTAGCAGAGGTCTCAAACTCAAATTGGTCCGATGGCCAAATGAGGACTTATGAAGTAACGCGAGGGCCGCATTATAACGCTTACGTAACAATGACGGTATACCTGAGCCTTACGAGAAACAGCTTTTGCATTTCTTTTCGTGCGAAATGTGTGATTTATAGGCAAAACATTTCTAGCCGTCTCTACGTTGTTTTAAAAGGAACTTGTTCACTCGCTAGCCAAGCACGTTTAAACACCGGTGAATGAACTAAACAATGTAAATGTTAATTATTTGAAAATTCCCGAAAAGCATCGCGGGCCGCACAAAACGCCATCGCGGGCCACATACGGCCCGCGTGTTTGAGACCTCTAGGTTAAGGCAACATCTTGATCAGTACAAGTTTGTGCCTGTTTGGTCACGATTGTAATTTAAGTACAGGTAAAATTAGGAGCCTGGCCAACTTCCACGGGTCGGACCCGGTGGGCGGCGTTTTTCAAATAAATAAAAGCGCAAGAGGCAAAAGAAAACACAGGTTCACAGAACACATGGCTCAATGGTAGAGGATCCGTTTTTCCATCGGAAGGTTGTGTGGTCGATCCACAGCCACTCAGTCAATCGTCGTAGCGCTCCTTGGGCAAGAGCATCAATAGGAAATTACCGGCTCCAACCTGTCGCCATTATTGCTGTCACGCAAATCATAATAAAATAAACGCGTGACAAGGACAGTTTACTTTTAAAAACGCAATCAAACGTGAACCGACCTTTTGAGTTGGGTGCTTGCTCCGTCGACGGTGAGTCGTTCGAGGCGAGTAGTAGCATGTCGTCATCTTCTGACGTAGTTGCTGGCAACGTCTCCTGACAAACAGATGGTTTTGTGACTCATAGTGGCTGATTTTCGTCAACAAACAGCTTTATCAGTTTTGAAAAGCAATGACGAACCCCAAAGCACATCGATTCAAAGCCATAGTTTCATAACAACTAGGGAGGTGTTAAACTTCACGTGGCAATATTTAGTTGGTTCGCAGAAAGAAACTGCGTCAGACTAGTCAGCATTTCTCTGTTTCTTAACACATTTTTGTCAGGCAAGGGGCAAATTTCAAACTTCGGCCTGCCAACTGCCGTCACCACCCCAAAAAAATAAAAAACTTTGCGTCCACTTACGCCGTGAAGCTGCTGCAGAATAAACCGGTTCCAGTTCTGGATCAGCTGCCCGAGGTTCCTGTTGCTCGCTCCCGAGGCCCGCTGCTCCGACTTGTCGGTGTTCTGCAGGAGGCCGAGGGCAGTCGCCTCCGGGATGGTTCGGAACGCTCGGAGGAAGTTGCTCGCCTAGGAACAGGGCACAAGGTACTGTGGGTCTGGAAACGAAGCAACTTTGAGGTCGATCCGCGGTTCTATTCACGCGGGCGGCGAATAAGCTTATCTCGTTTAGAGATGCAACAGACCAGTGTTTCCCTGAGTATGGGTCGCGAAGGGTCAAAAAATTGAAAACGAACTTAGCAATTTACTGCCAAAAATCATCCATACAATCATTATTTGCTTCGTGTTGAAATACGCGGTTTGAGGCTTGGCTTGGGTCGCGAGATGTTCACCAAACTCAGCTTTAGGTCGCGCTCCTAAAAGCTTGGGAACCGTTGCAATAGACGATGTGGAGAAAGTAGGTAATGGTGGGGCATGAAGATGTGGCCAATAATCTCTCTAATTACTGAAGTTTTGACGTGATTTCATTAACTTCTTGAAGCGGTATCATGATTTGTAGTTTGAAGGTCGTTTGAAAAAAAGCAGGCAGAGTTAACGTACGAGATAACTTAACAAAGACATGCAATGAGGTTCAAACAGGCAGAGTTACAAATCAACCTTAAACACTAACCTTGAGCAAGATGTGCTTTAGTTAAATTTGATAAAAAGTTTCGAGAAAATATTTTTCATCAGCCGTGCCACAAATTTTTTCTAAAGTAATTAACGAATTAACATTGAGATAAAATGGCTTTCAAAACTTGCTAAAAACAGTTGAGGTAATCAGCTCGTTCTTTATAAAAGCAACGGTCCCCAACCACTTGGTAACCGCTTCGTCAGGCAGCTCACCAGAAGCACACCACTCATGGCTGAGTCAAGCATGTGGAAGAGGAACCCAAGCTCCTCAGCCAAGTCAAACTCCTTGTTGAGATTGTGATGACTTTGCAACCCACACCTCAGTGGCTCGATGAAGTACAGGACCTGCATGGTAGAAAAACGAAAGTTTTGGAAAAACACAGTAGTTTCAATATATAAAGAAAAATGCGTGATCGCAGACAGTCAACGTATTGCAATAAAATTCGATAGACAGTATAAACTGTTGTCAAAATTACTCGCAAACTTTACGAGAACTTTCCTGCAAAAACTTAATCTATTTGTTCCATTGATACACTCGCATGTTATCAGCTTAAGCTATGGCCACTTCCAGAACAATGTCCAGGTGTTCTTATACGCGAGAGAATATAAAAACTTAGGCAGCAAATTTAGTTCAAACGAGCGACATAATCAGCCAATTTGAGCAGCAACAAGGTTGTTGTAGCAACAAGGTTGTTGCGACAAGATTCCAAAAGTTGGCAGTAAAAGATTCTGCAAAAAGTGCGAGGGGTTGATCTTGTTATGCATGTGGTTGAGCGTGGCCTTGCCAAACACAACATCTCACAGTATAAAGAAACGATGCAGAAATCATTCACAGCGATGATACAATCATTTCGCAACGATGTCACAGCAATTCCCTTTCGCTGTCACGGAATGGGACAATTCGGCGATGCCGTTGGGGTGATAAATCGGTTATATAAGACAGAACACTTTGTGGGAGCGCTTTTTGTGGACTTCTTCAAAACAATTGTGCTTAACTTTAGGGTTCAGGTTTAAGGTTTAGCTTTACGGCAAACAAACATCCTTTGCAATCTAACCTTCGAAGTACAGTAGACTTCGCCTATAACGACGCTTTTTCTTCGGTCGCGGTAGAATCCCTATCTTTTAAGTGCAGAGTTCGGCTATATCGCCACTTCGCATATAGCGACGTTTTTCGTCGGTCCCTTGAAGTGACGTTATAGGGCGGTTCTACTGTATTTCAAAAACACACTTTTTTCGCATAAAACATTGCGACCACCATCGCCGAAACGTCCCTTCGCCGAAATGTCCTAGACCTCGAGTCACGACCATTTCACGATGATGATCACATGAGACCATTCACAAGCGATCTAAAACGATGAAAAAAGTCATCATTTAAACTGTCCGCAAAAACACGCGACGAAAGCATCGCTGCACTACCCGGTCTGCAGCAATCTTGGCACTCGCCTGTAACATGCAATTGCAGTATGCGTTGGGAACATTCGGGTCCAGTCCAGCGAAGTTGGTTTTGTTGTAATGCTGGATCATCTCGTTCTCCTCCTCACCCAGCTTCGAATACTTGAAAACGACTTTCCGGTACTTTTTGGGCACCATGTACAGATGTGGCTGCTCGTCTCTTCCGAGCGGGGAGTCGGGCACAGCCGCCTTCTTGCCCTTGGTGTCTTGCACGGCGATGTCCTTCAGCTTGTACGGGACCTACGGGCAGGAAGTCGTATGAAAGACTATCGGCTACTTTCTTTTAAAAAATGCCTGGTTTGGCGATCATGATACGCAAAAACAGAGCAGAAACGTGGAAAACTACTTTCGGTGATGAAAAAAAGCAGTTTGTCCACCATAGTTAATGCTTGGCATTTTTTTTAAAATCATTAGGAACAAGCAATGCAGAAGAGCCGCCTTGTTGACATTTGAAAATTGCCGGCCTCTTAAAAGGCACCGTTGCAGAACGGTTGAAAACTAAACCGTGAGCCTTTCATGGAGAAC
>JGI24021J15306_10012511_pt1 | contig 10541 bp, 8 predicted proteins | sample Ectturendosymbi1_FD_15306 | JGI IMG/M metagenome (IMG submission 15306) | reverse complement strand
GCCCCCCCAAATTTTTGGAAAATATAGTCATTTTGTGCTTTGAGAGGCGTTTTTCCAAACAAAATAGTGTTATTCGCCTAAAATCAAACATTTTGCCTCCCACCCAAGTTTTTGGGCTGGCTACGCCACTGAGTGAGTGTAACGATTTGTACAAGTGACCTAAACCAGCTGAGTAGTGCAGTTGGTTCAGCACGCGCGGCCGAAGCCGGTAGGCTGGATCAGAAGACTTGAAAAACGATACTTGCTGGCTGTCCAGCCTCGTGCTCGGTGCTGATGGGTGGTGCATGGGAACGGTTCACGCGCGGAACTGCCATTGATTCGCTGCCAGTACGGCATTAACTACGGAAGTAGCCACATGGTCCACGGCGCAAGCGGGCGCAGCTCACCATTCGTGACACTCCAAATGGAGTAGAGAAAGCGAGTATAAATGAACCTTAACTGAAAGTTACCTAATAAAGCCTGGCCATTTTACAGCTGGATAAAGCAAGTTTATACAAACACACTAATAGCTTCGGTAACAAGTGTGGGAAGTAAGACGGGATCTCAGAAACAATCTTATTTGTTATTTCGTAGCGTGACAATCCAGCGTTAGGCTACAACTACGTTTTGAAAGTAGTGCTCGACTACCATCCGGTCACGATACTCGCATCCAGTATGAATGCGGCCAACACTTCGTTCGCAACCGTTCTAGCCGCGAAAGACGACGGTGGCAACAAACGGAAATAGCAACAGTGTGGATATATCAAAGCAGGCGGACACTTCCAGCCATATCGCACGGCAGCGACGAGCGAGGAATTTTAAATAGACCCTAACGCTTTCCCTGCTAATTTTATAGCCAGTAGAATTGTTAGCTTTGCAAACAAGAGGGTTGGTTGGTACGCCAGGAACTAATGTATTTCAACGATACAACGCATGAAACAGCCAGAAGTTGAAAAAAACGGGGTTCAAGCGAAACACTACAAATTTGGATCGATGTTTATCCATAAAATTGCTTGTGTTCGAGCAGAGAAATCAACATTAGTTTGGGAAAGAAGAACCAGTCGGAAACTTGAAAGGGCCAACTCCAAAGTGATTAATTTACAGAGGGCAAACTAACGTTTCGCGTGATCAACTGGTCTGCGCAATAAAATGATACCGCTTTCGATACCGCTTTGTCACCGTCGACACAGAGCTGATTCACCACAAAAATTATGCTAATGCCATTTATAATCAATAAGGAACAACATCACAAGCAAATGCACCATCTGGAAACAGCATGGTCTCTGTTTAAAAAATCTCATCTCTTGCCGGTGCCATGGAAATGCGCGAACCAATCTCTTGGATAAGCGTCAGTTCTCGCACCGAATGCGAAACGGTTCACTCCTCACCGACTTCTACAACGCTTCGAGCCACTGCCTCGCTGTGCTTCGCTCGTTTCGGAGCTCCTCCCATCGATGGAGAGAAAATCACCAGGTGGTGACGTCGCGACGCACGATCGCAGTCACCTCCTGAAACTCGTCGTGTCGCTTTCGAGCGACGTCACCGAGCCTACTGTCGAGCTGCACAGCGACGTCACGTCCGCGAGTGACGTGCGAGGAAAGAGCTTGTACCAGCCAATCGTGTTTGAGCCACGGTTAAGGTTGTCCAGACACACCTTCGCCACGCCCAAGAACGCCTTGTTCTCAAGGCGACCGTAATCAGCCCAAGCCGAGACCTACACAAGTAGGAGAATACGCGTGAGTAACAGAACTGTCGCCAGAATGTTTTCAACGGGGGGTTACGTTCGTGCAAGGGTGTTTGACATTGAAAATTTGATAAAAACTCCATTGATTTATAGTGTTTCATTATTCAATTTGAGGCCCTTGGAGCTTTGTTTGGGGGGCTAAGCCCACCAAATCCCCCTGTGGCGACGGGACTGGTGAGTACCTTCAACAATATGTCGGTATACCAGAACTCTTTCCGATCATCTGCAGGAGGGAAAATGGGTCAAACTACTGGAGCGGGGAAAGATAGGCCAGTGGGAAAACCCCTATACTTTACCATACAAACAAACAATGGAGCCTAAGCATACAGCAGCACATGGGGTGGGGAGTGAGCTCATTGAGCAACTGAAACGCCAACGTTTAAACATTGATTGATCACCGACAATGCGACTTGCCTGAATTGAGTTACTGGCGGTGGCGGTGCGGTCGAAGATCAGCGTCTGCTCGAATCGTGGTTCCGCTTCGCGTCGCGACATCTTCGTTTTCTTCTTTGCCACGATCTGATGATCCAGCATCAGGTAAACTTTCACGTAGCTCGCTGGCAAACAAATGTAAATCCGTCAGGCAAGGCAACGTTGTGCCGCTTTTCACGCAGGCGTTCTCACAACATGCGTCAAAGAAACTAAACACTTAATTTTTACGAACATACATCCGTTGCAATCACGGACGGTCGTATCATTACATGATAGCATAGCGCTGCGATCACTTTAACGCAATCCCACTTCATACAACGATCACGCGAGTTTGACCTCACTGTTGCGTCACTGGCGGTCAGCACGTCAGGAAACAAGTTCAACGTGCAGTACCGAAAGAAGCTTTTGACAAAAACGTAGTGGACCAACACTTTGCTTATGTTGACGAAAAAGGGTAGAATCTGACCGTTAGAACCTAACGAGCTTACGCCTATCGAACGACGACACGATGAATAAGGACGATACTGGGAGCTCAACCCCTGGTGGCAGTGTATGAGCACAGGTGATAACACGTGCAGTTCAGGTTGAGAATATTCCACTTTTGTTTTCACTGGATAGCGCAGAGATGCGTTGGGTGCATCTTTGTCATGACAGCAATGCATTGAGTTGTTTCAGTCAAAGGTCAATCAACGCTTAACGCGTACACACACAGCACAACGCGTACACACACACACAGCACAACGCACTCACCAGGAAAGAACTTGGCGTTTGGTCGAAACAGAAGCTTCCGGGCGCGAATGACGTTCACTTCGAGTTGACCTCGGCGCTCGAAAATGCCCAACTGTGGAATGTGGAATGCAGTTAATTTTCCATTTGCATAAAAATGAAAAAAAATTAAATTGCAGGTTGCAGTGCAAATAAGTCTGCTTGCAGCGACGCAGTGTGACCGCTTCTTTGAGCAGCGAAAAGCTCCCAGCTAAAATAAAGACCAATCGCAATAGGAGGTGGCTTACTTACCTCAAGTTCGCCCAACGTGCTCAAGGCCAGTGTCTGCCGGCCAGCAACTTGGCCGGGTCCGAAACCTCCCACAAAATCTTGAAACGTCTTGTCGACAGACCTTCAGAACAGAAAGATAAAATGAAATGAAGCCAATCGCTTAGGAATAAGTATATTAAAAGCGCAGAACCTAGACTCGGGAAGTCCCACTATCGTGAGGAAAATTTGAAAAGAACTGCAGTTCGTATTCACTGAGTTCGGGCAATGTGGAATGGATGCTTCGTCATTTTGAAAGTTGCATTTCACGCTTGGTTAAAAATAGATTTGCAGAGAAGTTTGATTTTGCCGCAAGCAAAGACGGAAAGCCAGTCCTCGCCTTGATCCAAGACAGCTGAGTTTTCCAATAGGAAAGTTTAGCTTAGGTTAAGATTTGAAAATTTCAGAAAAACAGTCCGAGTTGCCGATCTTCGGAGCAACCACCTGATGGCAGCATGTTCCTGCACGCCCGAGACACTGAATAACACGAAAGGCTTGCACGCAAGGTGTCTACCAAGGAGCCAGATGTTGGGCATAGCGACGAAAAAGCATTTAATGCAACACGTTTTCTCCGAGTAGCCAGAGAGTGGTCAACAACTAACCAGAGAGTGGTCAACAACTAACATCCTTTTAGGACTTTGATAAACATTTCAGCACCTGTTGATTATGCCAGCAACCGGCGAATTGACGAAAGCAGGCCGAATACCACAAATTCTACAACGTGTTTACCAAGCACACACTTGTGCAAGCTTTAATAGGGTCTGTGTTGCTTCGTGTTAACGTTTAAACAACAGCCGGAAACTTACGAGCCTTCCGACACGATACTGGGCATGGAGCCAGAATTCGATTCCTTGCTTCCTTGTCGACTCAACTGAAAATCAACACCGAACTCTGCACTTCGTCCGCTCAGATTTTTTTGGTCTGCAAACGTATTTTGTTGTAGGTTAACACGACAACCGGCTTGAGGTTAGGAACGTCTCTTGTTTGACCTTTCTAGGCATGTTGATACCTTCGAAAGGCGAACGTTCCGCTCAGACCCCTCAAAAATATTTGTCCAAATCAGCCGGACGACTTGTGTGGTCGATTATTTTATCGAACATGTACAACTGGCCAAAAACAAAGCAACATGCATCACTTGTTTCAAGGTATAAACACCGTAACACGCGGTCGGTCTATCTAAACACTACATTTCTACCAAAGTATAAGCCCACCACCGCCTACTAAACCACGGGCCTAACGGGGTTCAATGCAGCCTAGCAGTGTCTACCGACGACCTATTAAAATACCAGCGGTTTAGCAGGCCGTGGAAAACTCCGGTTGGCCCGTTGCACTTGTGGTTTTTATATGAACCACATCATCCATGGGGTAGCTGGCCATCTGTCGATCCGTCATCGCGTGTTCTTTTATGTCAAAATAAGCAGCGGCTGTTTTTGACCACAAAAAGATGGGGTTGAGCAATCGTCGGGTCGAGGAATGGATATACTCGTCCAAATCACAAGTAATCGAACTTCTCTTGCAGTTAGTTGTTCGCAAACGGGTGACCATATTCACCACTTAGTGGTGGTATCGAGCTATTCTTACTTTATTTTTAGCATATACCTATACTTTAATAATAGGCAATAACGGCTTAGAAAACGTCTCAGCAGAGTTTCTCCTAAAAAGTTAACATCCATTCTCTGTAACTTTGGTTTGTCAAACAAGACCACTTGACCCACCAACGAGGAATTTAAAAAATAGTAAATTCTAGTTATTTTTCTGTTTCCCTAAGGTATGATATTTCGAGCAATTTTAATATTTTTTCAAGTTAACAAAACGTTTATCAGCACTATACAATATACAGTGTTTCTAATCTAACTTTAAGTAGTAGCTTCGAGTTCAAACGGGAGGCGATGAGCTATCGTAACGTAACAAAGTTGTAGTTTGAGCAATAAAGAAGATGGATTGCTGCTGCACCCGGCTGTGCGTTTCTTATTCATTGCAACAACGCTCTTGTTAGCTCAAGCTCAGTATCCGGTAATTGTATCGGACAAATGTAGTAACATCAGCTTTTTGGAATGTTGTTGTGTTAGAGTTACCGGTATGTAGCTTAAAATTTTGAGCAAACAGCTTCAGGCGAGGTTTATCGCTCTGTGGTCACAAACGGGAGTTTTAAAGAACTGTTAATTGTTCATTTTTTGAAATCAGTCTTCGATCTGAGTCCCACCATGAACAAAACCATGAATCTTGGGTAATGACTGAGAATGTTACCTTTAGTGCGAACGGCTGAGATGGGATTTTTGCGAAGAGTTGACGGTGTGGTACTTTGCCACACAGTGCGCAGCTGTGAAATTAGTAAAACCTTGAATCTAGAGACACTTCCCCGAATAGAGACCCTGGCCAGGATGGCCTGACCACGTGACCAGAATGTCCCTGGAAAGATTGGCGAGGTTAGTCTTGCCGGCCACACCCACGGAAAAGTGACCCATAGGTCGAACAAAGAACTAGGTAGTGTGATTACATCCTCGACCTTGCTTGGCCTTTAGCATGGAGCCAGTGGTGAGGTTGATGAAAACCACCTAGGGCCGCTGCCCCCGCAACTCTCCCGAGAGGAATGTGAAAATGAATGCACTACGAAAATAAGAACCAGTGGTAAAATATCATGTGCAACAGTGATAAGCTGATAATGCTTGTTTCTCCCTCTCTAGTGTCACAATATAGTAACTTTCGGTCGGTCGTGTTTCGGAGCCTAAACGGTCAAAACACGGCAGAACCTCTCAGCAGAACCACCACCGAAATACACTAAAATCTCGCTTTGTGACTATCTCGGTATTCAGATCAAATAGTTGCGGTCTCTCAAAATGTTATGAGGTCACCCAAGGTCAAACCTCAAAAAATACTGAACATCACTATGATAAACTTGGACAAGCTTTATCTGCAACTCCGAGTCCTCCTCGATGCAAAATGTATACACATGTCCCTGCACCGTGATCAATTCTGGTCCAGGTTCAGCTGCGGGACTTCCAGAGTGGAGAAATGCCCCCCTGCCTATCAGCCCTCCAAACATAGACTGATTGCCTTGCACGGGTAGAGAGCTCAGTCTCCCCTTGAGAGAATATTCGATCTGTAGCTGGAATCCCGTCAAGCGTCAGCGCTCCGATCCATAGTAGGAATAATGACGGTTAATTGGAGTTTCTAAGCACGAGGCTCAAGGCTGTCACTGAAGTTTTACAGAAATGTGTTGATATCAAGTGGTTGATATTTGTCCTTGTTGTTTTCATAACGATCAAGCGTCTGGGGAGGAAATGCTGATGTCTGGTGTCGGCGATGTAGGGAACAGGGGGAAGAACGTTGAGAACAACAACTGTCCCAGCAAGACACTGACGGTCGAGGTAATGCGCACGAAAAATGCTGTGAAAGGATGACGCGGCTGACCCGACCTCGTTCTTTCTAACAAATTAATGCGGGAGTGAGCTGATTTAACTTTATTTTTTTTATATGAAAACAACCTCGTTTTTCACCGGTTTGAACCTTTAGAGCCAAAGGTTCTGAACGACAGGTATGCGTAAATAAAAAATGCTCGATCAGTTCAAGGCCAGGTGGGAATTCAGTCATGTTCACCCTGCATTAACAAGTCAAACGAAAAGAAGAAATGTGGACACTTCAACAACAATTCATGCAAGATGATATGACATTACCGCTGCTTGACCCGCGGCAAAAGTGCTCGGGTTTTTGGCGACCGCGCGCTCAATCTTACCCAGATGAGTGCTGCTGTGGCTTTTACTTTTCAAGCCGACAAAACTTCCAAGCTTGCTTCCGACTGTGTGGTTTTTTCGCACACAGGTAAGCGCTCTCGCGTCGTACGGCGAGGTTCTCTGACGTGGAGTGCTCCGGCCAGATCCGGCTCGAACCAGATCGCCATTTTTGCTCTGCAAGCACGAGGTTAGAGGGAAGCACAAGAAGCGCGGGACTGTTGCGTGTACACGAAAGCAAGTAACAAGTTTAAACTTTTATCCCGGACACATCGAATCTTTAGACTGGAGATATTGCCTTCCATTTAGATACGCAACCAAAAGCGTTTACGTTTATTGCAATACAAGGCAAAAAATGAAGATAATCAAAACAGCGTGTTTTGGATTGGTTGCATTTGACCACACAGACGCAGCTGTAACAGGGGAGTTAACTCGGACGCAGGGAAAAAACTGCAAGATTACACGAGCTGGTATCAACCTCTGTACACAATAGAACGGCTCGGCCCGACGTTCAGGCAGGCGGCCGAAAAAGATACAAAAACGATTGGTTGGAAGTCGAGCTTCGACGCTGAGCTACTTACACGACCGGTCGTGTGCAGGTCCGCTCCTAGGCTCATGCTTTTCGACATCAAATCCGGTCTCGATACTTCTGACGTTTGGCTTGCATCGCCCGAGCTCGACACGCTGCAAGAGACACACGATGAGCGATTTCGTTGCAGTTTAAGGCTTAACTTTTGGCCTTCGGGGGAGTGATAACACCGCTTCCCAGGCGGGGAACGATTTTGGAGGTCGGTCATCGTACTTTTGCATTGGTCAGCGAAATAAATTTTCCAAGTCGGTCCACAAACGCAACGCCGTACAACAAGACATTGCAACTTTTCTATTTGCAACGTCTTTCCCCGAATCCACCGTTATCGGGATTTTCGATGTCCCGCTTCTACCGTTAGTCTCATGTCGCGTTTGACATCAATTTGAAAATCACAAGAAAAAGGCCAATATGTCTGAGGTCACTGAACGTTGCGACGCAAAACTTCTGGTTGCTGAGGAAGGGTTCGCACTTTGATTCAATTCAAGTCGGTCGAGTGCCGAGCATCAACAACTTAACTGCTCGCTGGACCAATCAAAGGACGAACTCGCCGCGACAGAAACAAAGGATCGAGCGTCGCAACCAAGACCTGCACTCGCCTGTTTTTAGGATCCCGGGCGCGGTCAGCGACTGGCTCTCTTCCGTCAGTTGATGATGAGACAGCGCAGCGCGGTTCTTGATTGACAGGTCGAGTGGGGGACGATCGGTCCAAGCCGGCAGCAGCGGCAGCAGCACGGCCCTCGGCGCTGAATCTCCGCGTCATGTTGTGAGGATCCTGCGCGAGCGAGTCACAATGAAATCCCTGATCCAGGAAAAGGCTCGAGCGCAACTCACTATGCCCTCGTCAACAAACACCGCGCTTCTCAATTCGCGGTTGATTTCACCTTTTTGCACAAAAAATAAAACACACTTTTTGCAGAAAAAATAAAAAGAAAAGCAGCCCGCATTTGAAGCTCGTTCCGTGCAATTGCAACAAGTAGTTTTTTCGAGAATTGTTTGGTCACGAACTTGTACCTCGCCAGAAGTTGCGAGTATTACACCCGGCGTCTTCCTTTGTTGTTTCAATTCGAACAGTTCTTCCAATGACTTTTCGTTGCTTGGCAACGACGACGATATTCGCGTCATCAGTTCATCGGGGTTCATTGTTCTTTGCCTCAGTGCGGCAACGGGCTGGTGTGGTAGGCGCGTACCAGTGTACCTGTCCGGTCTCGGAGAATCGTATTGGTCTCGAATATCTGAGAAAATATGTCTGCGATTTAAACACAGGTCGCAGATTACGGCGAACACCCCCCCAAGTAGCGAGCATCCACGCTGGGAGGTTTTGAGCCGGTCCCAATGTTTGGTCAGTTCGATCAGATCTTGACAAAACCGAGCTTATCGAGTTCTTATCCGGAGGGACAATATACTTTTTTACTTGGGTGACTGATTTGGCCAGTACCGCTAACGACCTGCTGATCGCGGTCGACTTGTTAGTTGTGACTTTTTGATTAACTTCATTCGTCACAGAATTTATAACCAACTACGGCTGCAACACGAAAAATGAGACGGGTGACGAAAGGAGGGATGCAGATCGGTAAAAGAGCTTGAATTATTTAATGGAAGTGAATTCACTTCCACAAAGATTAATTATCTTTCGGTTTCGGGAGCTGCTTCTGCGCAGCAGAGATCGGCCAATGAAGACGCACCCTTGTGCTTCTTAACCTCAGCTACTTCAAAGCTTCACCTGCATATGAAAAAAGTAAGCCGCAAAGTTTGAAGTTTCTGTTTTTCGTTGGAAAGACAACAACACGATCAAGACGCGCGTTCGTCACAAGACGCTTAGTTTCGTTCTTGATGACGCGAGCGACGAACTATCTTCATAAAACAACATTGGTCTACGTACCTGGTGTGGACAGGTGGACTGAGGAAACAAACTGAGGAAGCGGACGCAACGCAGAATTCAGTTCTTCGGTAGTCGCGCGATTATCATGCACGATGACCCGATGAGCACGTGACTTCAAGGCAGGCGACCTGTCAGGGCAAGATGAGGGATAGTGGAATTCCACGTCAGAGTCCTCGCTGAGAAAGAAAATCGTCACGAATTTAACCATCGAGCAGTTGCTACGACTTATCGCAGTACGCAAATAAGCCACAAAGCAACGTGTGCATTATAACCGCCAAGTGGAAGTTTTACTGCGTCCCAAGTAAAGCTCGCAAAACAACTGCTACGCAGTTGGTTTTTAACAGTAGCTCAGCTTGCGTGAAGGCTTCCCGTTAATCCATACAAGCTTGCATAAGCAGCAGCGTTGTTCCGCGGAAGCTGCCATCATTTCTGAGCAGGCATCTTCAGCCCTTATTCAAACAGTAGTTTTACGATCGTACAAAAACACGCAGCGTCAACTAAGCGCTAATTCATGTTACAATAAAACGCTTTGAAGCCTGCCATCAAACACTAAATGCATGAGACATTTTTATGTCTCATACATTAACATTTTTAGTTTTATTATGAGGTAGGTAAGCTATATTTTCNAAGACAAACAATCCTGAAGACATTAAAAGACGAGGCGGAGTTTGTGCGTGAAGCGAAAACTGACCTTGGCTTTCAAATGGCTGACAAACGAAATTCCTTATTGAACAGAACAACAGCTTGCCGCGAAGCGCAAAAACAAAAGCCGAAGGCACTTACGCGTAACTGACATCGCGCGAGATGGTGTGCGCACGCGCAGCGAAGCTCGCTCTCGGCTGCTCCTGGACTACGTCATTGCTGCGCCGGCAGCCTGCGTGCGAGCAGTCGCTGTGGGAGGCTGACCGCGGGAGGTGCTCGGGGTCGTGTACGTAGACCAGGGTCGGATCTCCGGCGCGGACGTGCTCAGGGCGTCGGCGTCGCGGCGCGCGACAGGGGATGAAGGTCGGTTTCGCCGGAGCCTTGTCGAGCACAGGCGCGAGTTGGAACCAGCGCGCCTCGTTTTCCAGCTCGACCTCGCCGAGGGGAATCACCAGCTGCGCATGAAGTTGAAACCGTGCTGTTGATTACGTTGGAAAAACGTTTTTTTTTTCGATG
>JGI24021J15306_10012510_pt1 | contig 10541 bp, 5 predicted proteins | sample Ectturendosymbi1_FD_15306 | JGI IMG/M metagenome (IMG submission 15306) | reverse complement strand
TATAATTCACTGTCGAAAATGTAAAGTTTCTACCTTATGTGGTTTTTGCGATATAAAAATTTTTAATGTGTGCAGGACTTTATGGACACCCTGTACTACAAAGGTCACCAAACTATACGGCCCTCGGGCCTGATCCAGCCTGTGAAGTCAGTTTATCCGGTCCGCCCCTGCACTGTTCCGCAAAGGAGCTGGCGCGAGGGGCAAGAAACATGTTTGGCGCCCCCATTTTCGAATCCAAGGTCTTTTGGGAGTAAATGTACTCTATTGAAGAAAGTACTTGCGACATTTGTATGACTTTTCGACGCACCCCCAGTGATTTGCCACCCTGGGCGTTGTTCCCTCTTTCCTCCTCGTTACGCCCCTGCGTTCAACCTTGAAAAAAGCAATTAAATCAAGACTGGGTTTCTCTTACATCAAGGAAGGAGGGATTTTCTTGGAATTTGAATATATTTAATCTGGGAAAAGCCAAGGACAAACCTTCATTCTTAAATACAGTTTTTAAAAATATGTTCAGCGCAAAACGTAAGCGTTCAGTGAACGTCTTGAACCCCCAATGGCAGCACCGCGTGAAGCTTTCGCTTGCACCCATCCATTGTCGAGCATGATGCTGGACAGGTTGCGATCGGGATTCGAATCCAACCTACAGGCATTGAGAGATCCTTGTGCTTTATCGTCCCATTTTTTCACAAGTTGTCGTACCAATTAGCTTGTTTCCTTGTTTTAATTGAATTTTGTTGACAACGGAAGTTAATTACAAACGTTCTACATAATATACCATTTCGTGAGATGGTTCGTTGATTATCAAATTATTATTTTATGTTGTAAAAACTTCTTAAACCCATGCGAGAAACGAAACTAACTTTCCGTGAAATTTTCTTGGGTTTAAATGCAGCCATCCAACATAAACAATCTTTGGAGAAGTTGCTTGCATTTAATACAGTCCACTTATCTAGAAGTTTACGGATGAATCTCAGTCTGTGCTGATTGTTAAAACGATTGCTTGAAATTGAGTGGTGATATATTTCCTAAGCAACAAACAACAGCATTTGAATCTGCAAAAATCATCCACCTTTAACTTTCTTGTGGTGGACAACAATTAAATTTTATGGAAATAGTGTGGAATGTATTTTCAATTTATTTTCCCTTTGTAAGCGCGTACACTCCGCATTACGTGTGTGTGTGGATTTACTGTTTCCTTACTAGACAGAGATCTTTTTTCTGCTCAGTCGACCGAGACTGCAATTTCGAAGATATCACACGTCCTTTCTGCTCTTACGACAACATTAGGTCCGAATGGAGGCGCACCGCATCTGGTAACGTACCCACTGGACCGAGAGGTAAGCAAACTTTATCAGAAAAATTTGAAGCTTTTGACACCTGCTAACCGCCTTCATTACGACATCTGAAAGCACCAGGAAAAATGTTGACACTAATTGTCCCATCTAAACCGCAAGATATTACATTTATGTAGATTTTTTGTTTTTCTTGCAGATTTTCTCTTCGTCACGAAATGTGGCCTTTTAAATTACTACTTCCGAAATAGTGATTGTGATGTAGCTCAGAAAAAATGTAGTTATTTCGCCAGTTTTTAATCTTTTGCAATTTAAACAAACGCGAATATAACATAATTTTTTCCCTTCAGTGACATTCGTTAACGAATGATATTATACCTTGAACCGTCGACTCTGCAGGATTCGTTATTCGTCCTGACTTTCAGTCATCTTTGCTTCCGGAGTCAGCCACTGCTATCCTACGATCTCCTACTCTTAATCGCAATCAAGGTCTTTGTTTAACGTTTCACTACCTTTTGAGGACATTTCGTTCCACGCAGGAGTTCAAAGTTTTGATTTTTGGAGACGACGATTCAAAGTAAGTACAGTATTGTATTACACTGCGTGTCAAACGTGAAAAATACATTTTAAAAAATAAAATTTTACCTCTTTGTAACGTACTTATTTCAAATGTACGGATCTTCCATCAAATGAATTTTTCTGCACTCACTTTTCTGCTAGCGATCACGTGTAAACCTTTCTTCATTCGCTTGATTGAGGAAAGAAAATAAGAAGTTTTGCCATGTGAAAACTGTATATATCGTTTTCAAATGCAGCCTACGTAATTAAAATATCTCTATGAAACAAAAGAAAAATGTGTTTGTCGCAATCGTACTTAGACGTCATGTAGCCTACTGTAATTCTACTAGTTAAAAATTAGATTTTAGACATTTCTAGCTAATAGTTCAGCGCGGTTGAGTATCTATGCACCATCAATAAGTGTTACTTTTCATTTTTACCAGACAAAAGAAAATATGGAATGGTGACCCCAGAGAAATAAAAAATTCTTGGCTAAGCGCAGTCGTTCAAATACCACCTTCAGAGGCAAATGTGACTATAGAATTTCAAGCCAAAAAGTCATCGTCAGATTCACCAACATCACTGGATCTAGATGAAATTTCGTTGTCGACTTTGGACTCATGTCGTTCGTATTTGCTGCTTTTGTTATATAAAGAGTTTATTCAAGTGCGTGTTGTTGTGGTTCCTCCTATTCGTTTTCAAACTGCGAAATGCAGAAGAGTACTTCTGCAACAGTGGTTTTTGAAGTAGTCTGATATACCACACTTGGACTCCTGTGCGATTTCCTTCTTATGAAACTTAGAATCCTTGGTGTTAACTGAAAGTAGGTGCAGTTTACAAGCTCTAAAAATTGCTTTTGTAAGCAATAATGGAAGCAGTTTTACCAAATATAAAGTGCCTACAGCCTTTGTTTCTGTAAGAAAATAAATGTATTCCTGATTTCAGCTACCTTATCCAAAAATATTGTTTAGACTAGTGGTTCCCAAAGTATGGGTCGCGGCCCAAACAAGGGTAGCGAAGGGTAAAAAATGGGTCGCGCCGAGGCGATCCAAAACTGAGATGTGTATTTTCAACGTCACCTACTTGTCTGTGCCTCTCTGTAGCATATAGATACTTGAGAAAAGAGTAGATTTCTGACGTTGAAATCGAACTTAGCAACTTACTGCCAAAAGTCACCCATACAATCAGTATTTTGTAAATACGACGTTTGCGTCTTTGGTCGCGGGGTGTCCACCAAACTCAGATTTGGGTCGCCCTAAAAAAAAATTAGGAATCCCTGGTTTAGACTTCAACGCCAACAACAATTTCTGAAAGATAATTGAAATCAAATTTTTAAACTTTTTTGAGACTAGGAACAAGGAATTGTTGGTGCTGAAAGTTACCAGTGACAGTAGGCCGAAATTTGTACAGTTTACACAGATAATGATTTTGAACCAATATAAGTGTGTACATTAAAATATGTATCGCTGTAAGAAACACTACAGGGAAAAGTAATAAAATTGTCATGAATAGTAAAAAAATATGTTTTTGCGCAGAGATGCACTGCCAGCCAAATTATTGCCAAAATCGAGGAACGTGCAGAAACAGGATCAACAATTTCAAATGTTTGTGTGCAAGAGGCTACCAAGGGACTCGATGTGAATCAAGTATGTCTGTAATGAAAAGGATGTCGTGATAGAAAATAACAAAGATTGATGTCCTTGTACAATTTCGACTTTCCAACATGCACGTATGTCATTTTGTTTGCTTGCGGTGGTGAGGTTTATTTAAAAAATTTTGTGTAAATTAAACATAGGGAAACAGTGGTGTTTTTGTACTGTAATGCTAGCCTAGAAGCCCTAGCAGGGGCGCAACCAGCTCTTTATTTCGCGGAGGTCAATTTTCATGAAATTTTATTTGATGACGTCATCAAGCTCATTCAACCGTGGTACAACTTTTCGCAAATGGTCATGGATACAGTTCTCTTCGCAATATTTCCAAAAATGAGAACTTTTCAGTTTTAATCAAGATGCAGATCGAACGATCAGGACAGAGTAAAAATTTGTAGCCTAATACAAACACCTGGTTCCGTACTGATCTAGTGCAATCATGGATTTAGTATGGCAGATGTATAGGCTCCTAGTAAACCTGCCTAACGTTTCGTCTTGTTTCAGGAAATTCGTTCTCTAGCCCTATTATTCTAGCCTAGCATTTGTTGAATTTCTATCACAAATGAAGATTCCAAACTTGAGTGATAGCCTGTGTTAAGGGTGAGGGGATCTTTGAATGCTACCATTTCAGGCAAAACGGATCAGGTATCTTTGGCGCATAACGGATCACGTATAGTTGGGGCAAAACGTTTGTTTCTGACATCCACGAGTTGTGTGAAAGTTTTTGGAAGCAACTTTGAGCTTTCAGGTCTTGCACTGGTTGCAAAAGTTAGGGTCTGGTAAAGCGTCATTTGGAGCTAAAGTGGTGTAGTAGGTAGGTGCGTTCAACACTTAAGCACTCATATGACACTTTACTAAACCCTTTTTCCCAAACCGTGGTAGTGCATTGGTACCCATTGGCGTATCTGTGCAAATTTGCACCCGTGGCAAAGTTAAAGGGTGCGCCCTTTACAATAATTTAAATATTAGAAATAAGCACACTTTTTATGAAAGACAAACCATTAAGAAAATAAACGTTTCAAAACAGAAAATGTGTTTTTACTTTTGGTCGAAACTTGTCAGCAAATGAATTATAGTCCATAAGGACTATAACATACTTCTACACTCATTTATTTTTATTATAAAGAATATCAAAACATTCAACTTATAAGGCTACCATAAATTATACATAATATTGGATTGGCAAACCCAATCTAAAATCTTACAAAAAATCGCGCAACACTTTGCAACTGAAAACAACAGTTTGTTTTAAAATGAAACATTTAACTTGGATAGTGCCATAAGTTATTAAATGCTAGTCATATATTAGTTGTGTTCTAAAGACACAATTCCATTGAATCATCAATGTATCCAGCTTTTTTGTGTTTAAAGAACATAACGTGTTAATTAGTACAACATTTTCCGTACTTTTTTCGAAGCATATTCATCTATGCTTTCGCCACAGACAGTTTTCTGTTTTGTCCCTTTTTACGCTCATCAAAGCTATAGTAAATCACACAATCTCTCCTGACTCATTGAGGCTTGGAGGTATGAAAGGATCAGTTTCAGTTAAATGAAAGATCGCTCGCAGCTTGCAACAGATTCTGTAATCGTCAGCATTACAGTATATGCAGAGCGATTCGACTGCTCGGAAAGACGCTTTCATCACCATATTCAGATGTGATATGAATGTCAGGAGGTCTTCAGGACGAGATAGTTTTAAGTTGCACGAGTAGATACTACCATTTTGCAATCTAGACTCTCCTCGTTTAAATGCTTGCCATCTAAATCCGAACTGTGCACTGTTCCTAAATTCTCACACGTAGAGTTTAGTTTTTCACAGTCAGGACCGTAACAAATACCTTGGAAATCAAAAAGATACCAAATTTGGATAGAAAGAGTTAACTCTAAATAATATTTATATATCTTTTCTTTGATGAGTTAACATTTTTTGATCAACTGGTATTGCAAAGATACTATATTAGCTGCTGATGTTTGGAGGATTAACTATTAACTAAGGTTCTCTTCATTAGTCACTGGACTGGGGCATTGTGTTTAGCCTATTTATCGGGCACTAGTGGCCATTGAAGTAAAATCGGAGTGGGCTGCAGCAGTTTTAAATAGTTTGTAAATCTGTGGGTGTTTAACAGCAATTACTGTATTTGCGTAACAGTCAGATTCTCACAGCCACGGACTTAAATTCGTCTCAACCAGATTCTGACTAACATCCTCTTGCCTGAAACGCAGCAGCACAGACCAACTTAATTTTCTTGCAGCATAGGGACTAGGTCTTATAGTTATGGTAAGCGAGCGTTCTTGTATTGCTACAATGTCCTCGTGTTGTGTCACAATACCACAATTTTGTCATGATGCTTGGTGGTGCTGGCGCAACAGGTTCGACTTAATGCATTATAAGGATGCTGCGTTGATGCAGCTTTGCAGTTAATGGCTGTAGGGGGCCCTAAATACAGATTCCAGTAACTGTAAATCACAAACTTTATTTTTGCCAAGCAAGTTCGCGTCCCTGTCAAAGTGTTGCCCATGGCACGAGCCATGCCTCCGATACCATAGATACGCCACTGCTGGACCAACCCAGGAAGACACTAAAATGTGAAACAGTCCTCACACTAAATTTAGTTAAAAACTATCAGGTTTCGAACCGAAAATGCAACTAAACAACGTTTTGTTAATGTACTACGTCACTAATGGTGATCAGTTTTGCCCGTAACCAAAATAATCAAAGGTCGTAGAAGAACAAGCGGTTTGACGTGGCCACAAACGTTTTCAAGAACATACCAACATGTCAAGATTTCTCTTATCACTTTGAAAGTTTCAGCAGTTTGCACGGTTTAACAGTAACCCTGATGTTACAAAGTTTCATGAGGCCAGATTGAGGCCTGTCTCATAAAAAAGTGGTACACGAACAAAAAGATAAAAAATGCCTTAGAAATACCAACATGTTTCAAAATATCTCCCAAGTGTTGACAATTCCAGCATACTTGTGGTTACATACCAATCATTTGTGAAATTTTCGATAAGATGGCCTGTCTCAAGATAAATCTTGTGAGGAGATAATTAACCACTAGAACAAAGAAGAATTCCGTTAAGACTTTTCTAAAAAATGATTAGAATATAAAATTTCATCTTTATTCTTGAATGTTTCTGCAAATATCCAAATTGCAATGCAATGTTTTGAAATTTTCGGGTGAGGGCAAATGCCCCAAATGCCCCCCCTGGTTGCGCGCCTGAGGCCTAGATATTTTTGTAACTGTAAGTTTGTAGGTAGTTTTTTTTTTCATACAAACCAAGAGCAATTCGTTGACATGCATCTTCACTGATACTACGTAGTTTTATTACAAAAAATGATCGTTTTGATCATCCAAAGTTGCATACTCCTTCCAATAATGGAAGTGTTTCATGAATACGTATACCTTGAGTTAATCAAAAAATATGCTGGGTGAAAGTACCAACGCATTGGATTGGTTTTCTTTTAATGCAGAAGATTGATGTAAAACAAATGAACCGACCTTTACAAATTTGGGTGACACCGTAATATGCAACTTCCGTTGGTGTGCTATGAGCTCCATGCCACTTTATCTTATCATAGTGCTCTATGGAGACATGAATTTATTTTTCAATCCTTAATGGTGCAGATGAAAATATAGTTTCAAAGGAAGCTGTGTGTTGCATTTATTACATTTTCTGACAGAATTTAACGTTGAGATTTAATTTATCTATTCTGATGGGCTATGCTGAGTAAGAATTGCTATTTTGCCAGAAAAGTTCTTGTTTGGATTTATTTAACTGTAGGTAAAAGTGACACATTGAAATCTCTTCTTCATGAAACAAATCTGTAGAGTGTAGATAACAGATTAGTGCAAGTTCCAGCAACTCGTTATTCTTGTAGTGAGTGCATTGGTAAGCGCAGTCCGATATCTTTTTTGTATTTCATTCTGGCCTGATATCTAAATAAAATATGCAAAGAAAAGTAACTTCCAGAAATCATAGTTTCAAAATTGCACTGTGAATGACTGCTTAACAAACACCATTCCTTTTGCTTTTGCTTCTTTTGCAATTAGCAGAACTCCTTCGGCATACTAACGCCAGGGGCCGGGCAACAACAGAGGTTTCAAGATAACGAACCAATCAAACTATATGTCACGAAACTTTTTATAAGACTCTTTCCCACCCATTTGACTGGTAACACAACACTGCATCTTTTTACACAACTTTCACGAATGGTGACGGCACCCGCTCTAACCACAGAAACGTGTCCTTAAATAATCACTGTTTTTTCCTAGATCAAGTTTCAAGGCTATTAAAAACCCCAGTTCCCCTAAAACAGCGGCGCCGGTGAGTCAAAACGCAGTAACATTCATTTGTACAAAGAAAGAGAAACCTTTGGCATAGAGAGCGAAACTTGCAAAGTCGTAGGGGAAGGTGGGGCACAGTAGGACTAGGGGCACAGTCGTCTTTTTTTATCTATTCGAAAAGTTAAACGTTGAACTTTAAAGTTTCCATGGTGATTTATTCTCATATCAGCCGTAGTACTAAAGTGAATTTTTCCTTGACAGGCAGCCGTTGTTACGAGCTACAGAGCAAGTTGTGTTTTTGCTACCCAAAAGTAATTTAAAAAATTACATTTAGATTTGGGTTTTGCCCACGTTAATCAACATCTTTTGTTCTGAGTTTTTGTGACGTTGTAGTCAGGTCAGTGCAACTTTATTTGATAATGCCAGATTTTAAATTCTTTTTAAGTTGAGTTGGTACTTGTTCATTTTATTTTTTAGATATGCATGGGGCACATCAGACAAAAAATGGGGCACACTCAACACATTGCCACTAGGTCAGTCTAAACAAGGTAAAGCTTGAGGGGTTATATTGGAATGCAGTATAGAATAATTCTAATATATGAGCATTTTTAGGTTTATTATGTGCTTAGAGGCACATTATATTTGTATGGTAAAGCATGAATTTCAGCATACTGCATTGGTTTCATGTAATGTTTGGTATTCATAAAATTTGTTTTGGTATGGAGTGATAGTGGGTAATTAGAATGTGAAAAAAGTGGAGAGGCAGTCAGCAAGTGCCTATTTTTACATGGGATATCACGTGAACAATATGCAATGCATGCAACCCAACCTTTTATTGACCAGTCAGGTGTACCCCATGCTCCTGTCGAGTGTGCCCCATGCCTGGGGCACACTCGACAGAAAAAGTACCCTTTTTGAATTGATTGCAAAATTTTTTCTGAAGGGCGTTGTTTTCATGTTTTGGTATGCTATTGTGTATATAGAGTTGCTTTATTGTGTGACAAATTTTGAGCTTGTTTGGACTTGAAATAAAGTACTGTAGCAGTGGTTGAAAATGCAAAAAAGTGTCGACTGTACCCCACCTTCCCCTATGTGAAACAACAACTCAAGAACCAACGATTGAAATGAAATCATACTGGGTGTCGTGAAAAGCAACTGTATTCGTCGTCAGCAAAGATTTGGTTGAATAAAGTGCGGAAGTATTGCAACACACAGCACACCGGTAGCGCGTATGCTCAGAAAAATCAGGCTAAAAAGCAATAGAGCCTAATCGTGAGAGATGAATCACCAATACAATCCACATGCACATCCACTCCGTTCAAAGCAAAAGTTAAGACGTGAGCGATGGTGTGGAGTTTGTGCCAAAATTCGACCTGGAATAAATCTGTTGAATTGTGAGGAATTCCAATACCTTTAATGGTAGCCAATCGCAACAGAATGCCAAGACTTCTAGTTCAAAATGAGAACACGTTCAGGTTACTTTTTGAAGTGCGCATGTACGTTTTGAGTCATCGACTTTTTTTTGTTCTGAAAGACTTCTGATGAGGTTGCTTTGAGTCTGACCAGCATGCGTTTCCTACAAATAGAGTTGGGCCCCCGGGAAATCTCGATCTTGAAACAGTGGTGTAGGAAGCGGGGGTGCAGGGGTACAAGCGCACTCCCAAAAGTTTTGATTTGGTGAAAATCCGGGCAAAAGCCCTGAAAATCCGGGCAAAATTTGGGGAAATCTGGCAAAATCTGTGAAAACCTTCGCAAAATCCCTGAAAATCTGGGCAAACTCCTAGAAAATACAAGCAAAAATGGTGCCCTACGTCATTTGATTTAAAAAAATGGCGCCCAACGTGCTTTGGTTTGAAGAAATTGTGCCCAACATGGTCTTCACGAGAAAAAATTCGCACAAAGTTGCCCAACAATTTTTCGTGCAAGTTTGGGGAAATTCAGGCAAAAATCCTTCGCACCCCCAAAAATTTGCCTGCTCCTACACCTATGTCTTGAAATCCTGGGATTTCACCCTTTTTTCTAGTCCCGATCTCAGGATTAAGTTTATCAAAATCCTGGAATTTTAATAATGTTCCTATGAACGTCAGGGCAGTTGGATTTCGCATGGATTTATGAATTATTTATATTTTAGAGTAGGCTTACAATACAACTCTGCTGCTTCGATCAGTGGCGTCAGTATCACCATCACCTAGTGTTAAGTTTAGATATTACCGACAATCGCGAAACAATTCATTGAAGAATCTCAACTCGTGTAATAACTTACTACACATGTAATCAGTGTTGCCACTCCTAGTACTTGTTTCATTACGTCAAGCGATTTTGGAAGTCATTTAGCGATCTAGTTGTTTTCGAGAAAAATTGAGTTATTTTTTATTATTAAAAAACAGTAATGTACTTCAAGTGATTACCCATCGGTTCGCAATAACAACTGCTGAATGAGAATTTAGACTGGATGTCAGCAAGGTATGGGCTAGATCAGTGGTTCCCAACCTTTTTTTATGCATTCCTCCCTTGGCTCATTTTGGAACTTTCCATTCCTCCCCTATAACACAATTTCAGCAGCGTGGCTGAAAAGGTTGAAACGTCGTTTTTGCGATGACTCCGATCGCACGTTGTGGGTTGAAGTATGATCCTAGTGGTGTTGTTGCCTCCTTTCAATAAGCCATTATTGTACGATAATTAGCTCTGCTTGGTGGCTTCAAACAAGCAGTAAGTTTAACTAGGGAAAAGTCAAAGAATCACTCAGAAAA
>JGI24021J15306_10012506_pt1 | contig 10542 bp, 3 predicted proteins | sample Ectturendosymbi1_FD_15306 | JGI IMG/M metagenome (IMG submission 15306) | reverse complement strand
ACACAGTTGTGCAGGAGGTGCTGGGTCGCAACCGGTCTCTCTTGGTGGATGGGTTACTCAGATCCGCAAGGACCTGGGCGTGGCAGAGAAAGTACAAACCCAGCTAAAATGAAACTCTGCCTGGGTTGTCATAACCCTTTCGCATCTAGCAAGCAGTCATAACCCTTTCGCATCTAGCAGGTTGTCATAACCCTTTCGCATCTAGCAAGTTGTTGCAAACACTGCTTTTGTTAGTCGTTTAGCAAACGGACAACAGCAATTGTGTTGCAACAGTGAACACTGACTACCATGCTGCTTTCGGACTAAACAATAAATCACCACTTCGAAGTATTTGTGAAATACTGGAGTAGTGCTTTTGTAACTTGTTTGCCTCATCTACTACCTACCACGTTACAACAGCTTGGATTGTGAGATCACAATTATCATTATCATGCCTTGTGGAAAATCTCGATTAAGTTAACCCACGAACACGATATTTCAGCTTACGTACAATATAAACCAGTGTGCTAGGCCTAACACATCAAGTTAAGAAAAGTTGAATCCTTTTAAAGATGTAACGTGCAACTGCTTCACAGCGACAGTTGTCACTAGTGAGTAGCGATTGCATTTTTAATCATATTCATATCACCATAAATGTTGCTTAACATAACGCAATTCATTTCTCATGCAAGCTTTTCAAAAATTAATTGGTGCTAAACTGGGCATCGATTGGACTTTTGCACCTTAAGTTACGGTCAAACTTTTCGTGCTGCGAAAACTTGCAGAAGTGCAACGGGATTTTATTCGTACACAACACTTGCACGTGGTAGCTTCAAGCATTGCAGAACTTCGCGATGATGCTCTTGTTTCGCCTGCGACGGCCGACACATGCTTCATGGTCAATCTTGTCAGATTGTTTATGAAACTGCACCTGCTAGCTTTGCTGTAAGATAACTGTCTTGACTTGCTTCGTTGTGCTTTCTTGCACAAGTAGTCTGGATGCGTGAGGAATGTAACAGGGTTTTGTCAACACCTGGTATACCGATATATCGGTAAAATCCAAATATCGGTCGATCTCTAATCCTGTTTTGCCAAAACAGCAAAAGAAAGTTTATATTTTTTGTTTTAATTTGCTTGCCTATTAATTGAATTCGCTTGATCAACATCAGTAAATAAGAATAACTTTTTAGTAACTCCTGTATTACATTTTTGTCATTCAGTTGTATGTCTTATCATCTTGTGATTGAACTTAGAGAATCATGTACTATGCTCTAAATAAGAACTAGGCAGGTTTCCTGCTACCCTTTTCATTTAATTTCCTGACCAAAAAAACAGTGAAAATTATTTTCCATTACTAATAGTTAACTTAAAATCTGCTTGCATTAGTTTTATCACCATAAACATTTTTGACACTGAAATGAAATCCCTTCTAAATTCAGTGCTCTGCCAACTTGATCCTAGCATCGTCATGAGAATGTTTGTTAGTTTCTGAAACGGTTGCTACAGAGTTTGTTGATTTTATTACAGGGCTTGGTTTTCACTTTTCAGACATTCATTTCACCCAATGAGCTTAAATGTGAAGGAAAAATTGTGTTTTTGTAGTGAAGTGGAAATGAAGATATAGTTTATGTGAGCAATTATGATGTGTAATCAAAACAAAATCAGATAATTTTAAATGCTGCAGTGAAAAACATTCAAATATTTATTTAGGCAATTATAAACTTCGTGGGAAAACTGATGCTGCAGGCAGTTGTTGCCAGGGTTATGATTTTCTCACCAGGTTGAGGTAAATTTCAATTTACATATTCTTTTGAGAAAAACTGTATGCCAAGTTCATTTTAGTGTAACTTAATAAATTGTCGTGCTAAATACAAGCATGATAAAAATTGTTCTTGTAAGAAATTTTCCAAGGATAAAATAGCCTTGCAGAAAAGATGTTGCTAAGGACAAGAGATACACTAATTAAATACAACTATAGTATATGAGCTAATTAAGAGCATCGATGGTTAACTAAATACAACTATAGTATATGAGCCAATTAAGAGCATCGATGGATTATTATATTTACATAAGCCAACACTGTTGTGTGAGTTGGTTGTATATATTTTGTTAACTTGAATCTGATGCAAAAAGTGTTTGAACATTGAAAAGTGTGCTTGTAATTTAACCATGCTTGTATTAGGACATTTAAACTGATTTGAATTGTGTAGTTATGCAAAACATTTACATATGGTACATGTTTTAGTAGTGGTATATCACAGACCTGTACAAATATCTGTGAATCAGTTTTACAAATTGCTTGCAGAATACTAGGTCAGTCAAACTACATTTATCTTGTAGATTTTGTGCAATGAAGTAGAATAACAGTGGGAAGGAAATACCTTGATTTAGGAAGTGTTGCTGTGAATTATATACATTGTGGTAAAAGAAGGCAGCAAAACAAGCAAAGTATTTTGTCCCTGAAGCTATCTTTGCAGTGTGATATAATTGGTATCCCATGGATGACTCAGTGTCAAAATCCTCATTACGTGAGGTGAACTATCCTGATGGTTCACGTGAACTACAAGATCATAGCCCAGGCAAATGGTTTAGCAACTGGGAGGAGCAATGCCTTCTTGAGGTATGTATGCTGGTATGTTAAGAACCTGTTATAACTCTTTTTTGGGAAACTAGCTCTTTATAGAGGCTGGTGTAAATGTTGCAAATGTGATATGGTATAGTAAAAGTTTGGTTTAGGGTGCCATAGTTTGTACATTTGGAATAACAACTAAAATTTCTGGTATTATTTCATTGAAATGTAGGTGCTACAGTGGAATAAAAATCAACCAACATTTCTTTCTTTGTTAAGTTGTAGTTGCATGGAACTAGAACACTCACTTTGAAGACAATATTTTTATATTATAATTGTATAACTCAATATGAGCCTCCTCCCTTTGCTATTTTCTGTAGTAAATTGTCAACTTCTTGAAAGCTGCTACTTTTGTTCCAGCTGGCTAGTGCTACCCTATTCATGTTGGTTGTTTTTCAAGAAGTTAAGTGGTAATCTTTCAACAATGTGCTTCTTAAAGGAACCACAAGTTTGACACAAAGCTACTTTGATGTACCAACTATTAGCATTGGATGCATGCAGCACTTGAATTTTGTGTACATATGCATAATTGTTTCATGCTGCTATGGTCATGATTGTAGGCATTGTATCTATAGAACAGAAAGCCAAGGACAATGAAGTAACAGCTTATTCCTTTATTGCAAGTTTAACATTCTTGGTTTTAAAAATGCAGTGCTTCATGCTTGCAAGTTTCCATTGATTTGGTATATTGGGGTCACATCATCTGCTGATTTAAAAAGTGTGTTAAAAAAGGAAGCAGTTCTTTAATTTTTATGTAAGTTGAGGTTAAGGCTTATTTCAGTGGTTACCAAGCTTTTTATAATTCAAGCACGCTTTAGAAAGCTAGAAAATATTGAGTTGTATTTTGTATAAACAGTTAACCTGTCTCTGTAACCTGTTGATATTATGAGCAGACATAACCATAACATTTTTAAAGTAAAACAGATAGCAATTGGAAATGTCTTAAAAGCTTGCAATGTTGGACTTGGAGAGATTAGCCTTTCCTCTTATGTAAATAGCCCCTCTTTTTCCATTTCCATATCATCATATGTAGAAAACCCCATTTTGAAAGATTAGAAGTTGCTAACTATATATGAACACTAAGGTGTTTTTGTGAAAAGTTATTCAATGGAAGTTCAAAAGAAATAATTCATTCCAACAAAAATTTTTTGATATAGATGCTAATTTATCATTTACTTTAATTTTAAATTGAGTTTCTATGTTTGAGTTATTCTCAAACCAATCATGCATTTCTTTATTTTTTTAATTTGAGTTTTGTGATGGCAATTGCCCCCTATTTAGTTGGAAACAGTGTATATATTTGACTCTTCCTGATATATTTACATTGGTAGTTTGACTCTTACTCTTAGCTTTCACCTAGAACTTTGGTGTGTATTATTGCTGGGTGCGTCAGTATAGTTATTTGCAGCTTATACTGCAGTATCAACAGCTGCAGTAAAAACATTGTACGGTATACAGCTTATATCGCAAATAACTATATTTTGAGTTACATGCTTAGGTTTACGTTATCAAATAGTATCTATATCACAAATAGGGCTAAAGAATGAAGTGTATGTTTTGCTAATTATGGTACCTAGTAGCATCAGTAGTACACTACAATGAGAGCTAGTTATTGGATCATTTCATTATAATTAACACTTTGAGAGGCGGGGTACGATATATTCGTACTTTGATTTCACCTAAAAAACAGCAGTTTTCAGTTACCTTACCAATGCCCTAGCTCTTCCGCGGATTGCACTAAAGAGCTGTTCAAGGCTCACAACGGATCGGCCAATCTAGTAGATTGCACTCGAAAAGAAATTTTTTGGTTGGGGAGTGCGGATTTTTTGTGACTGACATCATAAGTGAAGTAGTTTTAGGGTCATTTTGGCTCATGTTGCCTGGCGTAGGGCCCAACCGCTAGGCCAAAGTGTTTTGCTGAAGTTTTCATTGGAAACTAGGCTCATGTCCGAGTCTTTTGAGCCTTTGATCGACTTTCTAGCATTTCTGGTTCAAAAGTTATGATCTAAAATAAACAAAATTAATTAATTGTTGTAATTAGCTAATTAGTCAAATATTTTTACGAGTTTAGATCATAACTTTTGAACCTGAAACCCCAGCAAGTCATCCAAAGCATCAGAAGACTCGGATTGTAGCCTAGTTTCCAGCAAAAACTTCAGCGAAATACTACCACCTTANGGTTGGCGCCCAGGGTCAGGCAAAGTGGGCCAAGGTGGTCTAAANGTCCTCCATTTACGACGTCACTCACAGAAAACCCGCACCCCCAANGCAAAAAAATTTTTTTCGAGTGCAGNCTAGAAGACTTGCCGCGTCTTTTGACGCTTCAACCAGGTCCGTAACCTGTACAGGAGTGGAGATATTCCCAACCCAAGCCACGTGTGTTTAGGCGTTTTTTTTCCGAAAATCACCAAATCCACCCGGGTGCCAAAGTGTTAACTTGTTAGCATAGAAAGCCTATGCACTGTCTGCAATGAATAAACGTAGGACATAGACCTATATAATTTTGATGTGGCACATCTCAAACTTTTTTCCTGAAAAGGTCACTCTTATACACTAAACTTTGTGCATTCCAAAATGTTTCATTAATTAGTTATTCATGTATGTAGTTTGCTACATTAGTATAAACAAGACACTTCTATAGAGGGGCTGTGTGCAATGGCATATAAATCAAGCATGATAGTAAGAAATACTGTCTTTTTTTAAATCAGAATTCCAATATATATTGGTCTAAATCACCAAAAACAATCAAAACAACAAGGGATAGTATTGTGAAACCTTTGCAGTAGTACTAGTGATGTAAAACATGTGGCTATGGCTGTCTGATAAAAATGAGGTCATGTAAGCACATTGGTTGTAAATTTAAAAATCTTTATGTAAGTACATAAACAAAAATTTTTATTTGCTTTTTAAAGGTTGGAAGTGACACTTCTGAGACAACACTTTCAACTGAGCAAAGTGAAATCGAACAAAAGCTTTGGATGGCATTTCAAAATACTGCCTCTGCAATTGCTCAACTTTATAAAGGTCAGATTTGAGACTCATGAGTGCTGGCGTTACAATTTTTTCTTATTGCTGCACAGTGCACATTCCAAGGTGCATGTGTTGAGCTCCATACCAATTGTTGCGCATATTTCACGGTAGTAAGNTTATTACAACTGAGGGTCTTAAATATACAAGTTTGGCATTGAGCTGTTTGTACCATGGATGAAAATTTAGCATTAATGGTTTTCTGTTNAGTTCATTAATTTTTGTGGTTGTCAATATAGACCCACAATCTTTATACATTACTTGTTTGTGATCTCATCAGTCGATGGAACACAAAGTTTCATCTGCTTTGCGATACCAACTATGAAGCAGTGTCTAAGCATGCTGCTACTTGTGGTGACACAGCTGCTTAAGATTGCACTGTGAAACGTTCAAACTTATAAGAGCCGTGAGGAAAACATACCACTTTAACACAGCACAATACCAGGCAGATAAAGGTCTTCACCTTAACACCACAATTCAGGTGGTAATGGAAACATTTTATTCATTCTCCAAGCAGCATAAACATTTTAGACTTACTGTTGCTCTCATCAGTGGAACACAAAGCTTCACTTGTACTATGGCCTCCAACACCAAGTAGTTAAGAAGCTGCACCCTGCTTGTTGTAACAACACCACTTGACACAAAGGTTTTCTCACTAAAAGAGACCTTGTGTGCCAAGCGGTTTTGAGCAGTGTGGTCTTTTTCATGCAACTAATGAAACAAGTTAAAACTCATTTTAAACAATCAGAAACAGTAAACCAGTGAAATGAATTTTATTCAGTAGGCCATTTGGCTGTGTTTTGGTGGTTTTGGCAAAAACTGGTCCTTCAGAAACTGCAGTTAGAAGCTTAATGTGTGCTTCTTATCTAACAAAACCAAAAGCAGTCAAATTTCATGTAGTACATAAAATTCATATTTTTACAACCAAAAACTATAGAAATTTCAAAAAATTTTTTATCCTTGCTGATTACCTTAAATTTCTTCAAGAAAACCCTATCTAGAGGCTACCAACAGGACCTCATAATTGTAACAATGAAAATTAATCAAAAAAGTTTTTTTCATAAACTTTGCCAACAAGTCCAAAAGGTGTTTTTTTGGTCATAGACTGAATTTTTTTGAAATGACTGAAAACAATTAAGTTAATTCAGTTGTATTGTCTGAAAAGGGTGGCTAGTGAATACTGTTTCGGCAAGTTTTAATTCTGTTATTGAGACAAATGATGGAAATATCTTAGTGAAAAAAATCCCACGTCTAAAGACTGTTTTTATGTAGAGGAAAAGACCACTATTGGCACCAAACCACGAGGCCAGGATTTCTCAAACAGTGCCCTCAGCCTCCTTTGGAGGCCATGGAACGGTTCTCTGGGGGGCACGAGCAGAGGCCTTCACTATGTAGCTTTGCTGTGATATTGCATAACCCAAGTGTCACGATGTATTAAGCATTCGCCAGTTAAACTTAGAAGGGGGTCATGGCCCATGGAAGTTTGAGAACCACTGCACTAGGCATTGTGTAAGCGATGTTAAATCTTTCACTTGGTCCTTTGTTTATAAGTGCAAACAAAGTGAAATCACGCCGCATGATATCAAAGATATTAACATTGCACTGGAAAGTGCCATATGTATTGTAGTGCATTCAGAAGTAGCACCTTTGTATGGAAGTAAATAAGATGTAGCTTGTGATGTTGCCAAAGGATAATTTTGCACCTTGTTGCACTTTAAATAATTTCAAAAGGCTTTCATCAATCAGAAGATGTCAAGTCTGAAATTTGTACTATAGTGATAATATCTTTAACAGATATGTATATTCTTTGAGTTGACCAAAGATTTAAGCTAGTTTTGTCCATAAGGTAAGCTGTCAGTAATGGAAAGTGTTACATTCTGTGATTTTAGTTTTGAGTCGAAAGTGATATACCTCCTTAAATTATTGAATCTAGCATCACAAGTCCACAGCCTGTGTACCTAAACCTCATAATTTTTACCCCCTTTTTTACAACTTTTTTTCGTGAGTTTGCACTGTTTGATTTAACTGTTGATAAAGTAATTGCCTTGCACATGATGCAGCTTCAGAATTCAACTTTCCCAGAGAAGCCTCTGGACCTCCCACCCATCAGTGACTTTCATATTTTAGTTTGGCAGCTCTAAGCTTGATTGCTTGTAACACTTTTAGGAGAATCTCACATACACAGCCCAGACTTGTACTATAGTTTTTCTTATGTCTTAATCACACTAAAATACTTTTGATGCAAGCTTGATAGGAAACAAAGTTTCCTTGAAATAGTTTTTTTCCTAGTGTTGAGTAAAGTTTTAAGCTTTGTAGCAGTGCCCATAAGCTGCACATTCATTTTGTTTTTCCTTGAAATCTGTTGGCAAACGTTCATAAATTATGCATCCCTTTGAACAAAATATTACAAACAAGAAAATATTGCAAAAACAGTCTCTACTAGAAACATTTGCAGATGGATTCAACTTATTGCCTTTGTGGAGACTAACTACTTGAATACAGATATCTGCAAGTTTGAACCATCACAAAGTCATGAAAGCAGAGCCCAGTTGGCTGATTCCTTGAAAGCTTTCTGCAAACCTAGAGCTTTTAATTTTTGTTATAAACACAAAACATCTAGGGTTTTGTTGGTGTTATGCCAAAACAGTGATTGTCTTCTTGCATATGCAATTTTCACTTCTTTTCTTAAGCTTCTCACTAGATTGATATTTGACCAACTTACTAAATGTGATGGCAGTAGCTTAACCACTGCTGGTAGACAACACTTGTAGCCAAGTAGAAATTATTTAGGTATTGGCATGGACCAAGTCAGCTAGCCTTCTGAATGTATAGGATTTGCCAATTGTGTTATCAAGACATACTGCTATAAATTTGATTTTTTCTTACCTAAATTTCAACAGGTATGTTTTGCCTGTTGGAACTAATATAGTTGTGTTTCAAACTGATCACTAACTGGGAGTTACTATATGAAACATCTTAAATGGACATCTATAAAGAGTGTTCGTCTAGTCAACCAAAAGTGTGGCTAATATAGAGCTCGATAGCAAGTGTAATTTGGTGTCACACTACAAACTTTAGGAGAATGCTGATAGTTTATATAGCTGGGTGATATGGTGGTGGTAATCCTGGAGGAGCTTAGCTTTAGTTGTTCTGACACTTTAGATGTGAAAAACAGCTTTTTGCAAATCTGACTTCACATATTTTCAAATGTATGTGTGGCCCAGCAATCAGCTTTTTGTGTGTGTCAATATTGCTCATCCATCTAGGTGTACTGTGGCTATATTATGAATGGATCTTTCCATGACCTATTTCACTATAACCTTTTGTTGGTGGTATCATCCTAAACTTTGCCTACTTCTTGATTTTAACTGATAACCAACTAAACAGCAAAGGTAGTTCACTGCGCTATTCTGGTTCATCAACACCAAAGCCCTTTGCATGAACTGCTTACTGACATCCTTGGTATAGAAGACTGTTTTTGCAATATTTGATTGAAGTCCAGTTTCTGTTTTAAATATTGCATGATTCTTTTGTATTTGGTTAATTTTTTATACTTACCTTGTTGCTCCATAACTTGCTGTAGTTCTAAAAGTAATGTAGTGTCGTTGTTGGTTAAATTACTATCTGTTCATTGTATACGGTGCTGATGTTTTCTATACTATCCAAATCAGTAATTGCCAACTTTTTATCACTTACCACTTGATCCTGCACTGTCACTGCACGCCACCTAGTCCCAGAAAAACCTTGTTCAGTTATCTTGCAACTTTCTCACTATCTTACTACTAAATAAGGGGTAGACAACTTCTCCTTGATAGGGGTGACCGGGTTAAAATTTAGAAGCTGGCTAGCTGTACACTTTCTTTGGAATGTTACCAGACCAAAAAAGATTTAGAAAGCTTTCCAGGCAGCTTTAGTCCTGATATCAATGGAATATTGAAATTACTTGAAGGTCTGTTCTTACTGAAAATTTTTCACCTTTGTGTTGACATCACAGACAAAGATGCTGTTGTAGTTGAAGGCAAGGAGGAACACAAACTTTTGGGTACCAATTGTAAAGAGCCCAGTGGATGAAATGTCTATTGTCTGGGTTGTGTTTATTGGCAGGGGGCTTTCCCTCTACGCTTGAACAGCTCCCTAACACAATCAAGTGGNGAGTTATGGAGTTGCAAAGTGGTGCAAAATTAGTAGCTCAATGCGTGATTTCAAAGTGCAATATACTTGTACACTGGCTCCTGTCGTGTCATTTACCCACTTTACACTGCACTGTTATCGGATTGACGCGTGAGCGATTTGTCGCCCTTGGCTTACCTTCGTGAATGCACTTGCCAACTCGATATTGGGGCGTTTTTACACTGCAAGAACTCAAAGATTTGCTTCGTGTGCTTGGCCTGTGGTATTGCGATAACTGGGGAATAAGTGAAAATGAAAAGGTGAAAGCTGATTCCACTACACAAAGGTGCTTTTTGTAGGTGTTATTGGAATTGTCGAGATGTGATTTTATTTAGTGTACCGGTAGTCCGAAAATAACAGCCAGCAGAGAAAATCACAGAGAACTGCTGGGCGATGAGGTCATGAAAACCGCGTCGCATCGTAATTGCAGTCTTCAAGTGACTGTAATAAAATTTGAACAACTTCTACAGGGCAGGAAATGGGAGTTAGTTTTTACATTCCAAAGCCACTTTGTTGATTTCAGTCACGATCATTAATTAGTCTGTTCTCTGCAGTACAATACAACAGAGTGTCAAATATGAGGACTCACAGCACTTTGTAAGTAATTATGAACAGTAGGTGGGTTACTGCAATTCACCAAATTGCAACTGCGACCTATTCCACAAACTTTTATGCCACATTTTATGCTACTCCATGTGTTCCATTATGAACTGAGGAAATCACAGCCACATAACTGG
>JGI24021J15306_10012497_pt1 | contig 10547 bp, 7 predicted proteins | sample Ectturendosymbi1_FD_15306 | JGI IMG/M metagenome (IMG submission 15306) | reverse complement strand
TTATAACTTTTGTAATAATTATTTATGCTTTGAAGTGTCTAATTATTTTTTGAAGTGTAACAGTGTAATAACGAAATATTTAATTTTCTGACCAAGCAATTTATAATTTCTGAATTTTTTTTAGTGGGGTTCCATGACAAATGCAAAAGTACATGAGGGGTTCCGGGTTGACAAAAAGGTTGAAGAGCACTGATCTAGATGAACAGGTGAACCAAGCACGCAGGTGAAGGAAGTGAGCAGCAGTAAGGGTAATGAGGCAGAGAGCAATGCATTCTTAACACAATAATTCATTACAAAAGCAAGTAGCAAGGGCAGAAAACAATGTTTACACATACAAGTTCAAGTTGTGAAGAGATATAAATTTACCCACAGACCATAGTGGGGTGGGTTGCATGGATGAGTTGTTCCCAAACAGATGCATGGTGTCAGCAAATGAAGTTGAAGAGACAAGGGTATGAACAGGCTACAGTGCTATTAGCAGCAAACATATTTTCAATAAGTGTCAGGTATCTGAAAAACAAAATATGTTTAGTAAGTAAGAGAAGTATTTAGTTCTAAGGTAGAGTTTCACAAAAACTCGCAATTTATGTGAACTAACTACTTATTTCACAGATATAACTGATGTCATGTCACTGACACCATTGTTCAGTTATATATGATTGTGGGCCTAGGAATTAAGCTGAAGTCAATGTCCATGAAGTCCTGGAGGGGGAGATCACTTTGTTTGCCTTAAAATCCTTGTATTGCTCTTTACAAGTATTCATTTTTTTTATTTAAACAATGAGTGACTGTAATGTTTGCTAATATCTATGTTGTTGCCAAGGTTGCAAAGTCAGGTAAAATGTCTGACTACAACAGCTTTCAAATTTCTGACTCCTTAACATATCATGAAATGATGAATGAAGTTGGACTGTCAACAATTTTGTAGCAACTAGCAATCAATAGAAATCATGGCACAAAGCAGGAATTCTGTTTCAATAAAAGTTTTCAAAACACAATGTACCATTTCAACAGGAATATCCAACTTAGAAGTTTGATGTGAAATTGATTTAATTGGACTTCCGGGGTTGGACAAATAGATCTGACACTGACTCCTAGTGTAGTTAGAAATCTGATTCCACCCAGAACACTCTGACACTGACTCTGCAATCCTGGTTGTTGCAGGGTTTGCTCAGTATTGCATGTGCATTTCAAACTAATGCCCAACCATTGACATGTCATGTCTATGTATTTTTTTGTGTTATTTATTGACACCTGTAGTAGTGTACCTGAGTAAAAAACACTCATGGTGCACATTTAAAAAACACAAAAATTACATTAAATTTAATTCAAGTTAATATTGGTTGAGTATGATAAATGATATCACTAGTCTTGTCAAATTCTATTACACTAGTTTTTTTAGATTGAGCCCTGCTTTCACCTTTGAAAGAAATTTTTTGAAAAGAGTTTTCCAATTGAAATCCATGAGGTTCTTCTCAGAGGTAACAGCATTAAATAGGTTAAGAACCACTGATTTACAGCATGATACAATACAATATGCATCAGGCTAACCATAATTTTATGAAAGGAATGCAGTACCGTAGTAATGTCTGAGCTCAGAGCTGTGTTCCACATGGATATCCTTTGCTATTAGTATTAGTCTGTGCAGACTTCCCCAGCATGTGGCTAACACTGTGAAAGAAATATATTTTTTGTAATAATTTCATTCTTTGTAAAGTGGATAAACATATTTCTTGGTAGCTTTGTTTCCGCTAGCAAATCAGTCTATGGGAGGGTCAGCAAATATCATACATAATGTGTTAATTTTTATGTGTGATGCATCTGATAAGATCAACATGCGAACATATCATTGCTTTTATTCACCTTCAAAAATCATGTTCGTGTAGATTAGAAGCATAAAACAGTAAGACTCTAAACTAGTTTTGTCAAATTCTTAACAGGGAAGCCTGCTACATGCGTATCCTCTTGTACATCATAAGGAAATCATCATATATAGATCATACATAACACCATCATTTAATAAAGTGTTGGTTGTAATGCTTTAATATTTTTATTACATTGCCTTTTCTAAGAACCCTGTACATATGTTGTCTTTGTGTTTTGATTAGAGTTATTCCTATTAGGTATGAACAAGCATGCTTCAAACATAAACTTTAGAAAACATCGTTGTTCTAGCTAATTCAGATTGCTGATTGATCCAAGTTTGCTTAATGGTACTAGAACATGGAAGAAAAGCAACATAAGCAATCTCCACCCAAGTATGGTTCGCCTACACCTCTACAAAGTGCTGCATTTTTGTTTGGAGTCACTGGACTTGGTGCTGTAGGTGGATTTTTAATGATGTTTTCTAAAGCTCGAAGCAAAGCAAATGATGCATTTCATGGAAACAATTTGTCAAAGACTCCCAATGTAGAGTTTGAGAATGGTGCTCGCCTGGCTATGCGAGCTTTAGGCAGAGCTACTGTGTATTCTGTGGGAGGATTCACTTTGTTTTGGCTAGCTGTGTGTCAACTAATGGATATACACAATTTGAAAGAATTTACTGCAAAAATGCAAAGCATCATGCCTCGTATTCCACCTGGCAAACATTCTACAGGAGAAAAAGTTGATTGGGATGAGCTTTTTGGTTTAAAAGAAAAAAAAACAATCGAATCATCTGATGCTGAATCATAACACTGCATTATCATTTATCTTGCTGATCGTGCATGAAAAAATATTTGCGTGCATGTGCCATGGTGTTTTCTGTTTTTGATTAAACCTAAAGCTTTTTCTTTTTGTCCATTTTCCAGATAACATGAATAAGTTTTTACAGAGTGATATTATGTTTTTGTATATACTTTAAATTCAGTTGGTTTGCATCATGTCAGATGATATTAATCTTGCAGTGGCAATTCAGTGCTTTTTGGTGCAAGCCCAGAAAGTGTTGGAAAAAGCAAATGAAACACTAAAGGGTGAGTATGCATGCTGATACTGTGATGCTTAACTCATTCATAGGTAATGATTCACCCCTGAATCATTCATAGGTAATGTTTAATCTACTGTAATTTGACAACTCAATTATATGATGTATTTTAACAATGTAAAAATTGAAAATAATTTTATGAAAAGAGACGAAGTTATTAATTTGTCACAAAACATGGTAGTTTTCATGTTCTTAAAAGTAGATGTTTTATAGATTACTAATTGCATGTGGCATGCCAAATCCAGAATTATGCTTCTGTGTTGGAGCGATGGTGGATTATTGCTACATACATTTCCTCTGAAGTCCATATGGGCTGAGAGTGAACATGAGTATGAATACTGTCGCAAAGAAATGCTTCTTCTTCATGATCAAATTGTAATGTTTGACTTTCTTTGAAAAACGTTTTGACACCCCTGAACAAGATGAATTCCTTCCATGTTGATGGCTGATAAAAGTGCTTATGTTAACTGTTGCTAGTAGCACTATATAGTAGTCTGTCCTAAAAGCCTTGTTTGCTAGTGATGCTTGCTTCACGTCAAAGGCTTTGTTTGATGTTAATAATTTGTTTATGTGTATCTCACTAGGTAGCAATGAAAAAAACAACAGAATCAGCCCGATTTCATCTGAATTTCAAAAATTTATATTTCTTAGCTTGCTGAGTTTCCAATGGAAAAATATACTTGATTTATTATGCACTGCTCTTTGATTATGCTTTTTATTATGTCACATTCGGGGAAGTTTCAGAGTCATGAGATCCGCTGTGTAATTCCTAGTTTTTTATATGTATTTTCAGAAACTTCTATTTCACATTTTGTGGAAACGAAACTTGGAATGCTGGTTGGCCTCATAGATCTTTATAAAGATCTTTATCAATCAGTGAAAGCTTCTGGAAGAGAACATCTGGAGCATATGTGGGTGAAGCAGTTTAGAGATGAAGAAATGCAAGATGCTGTGAACAATTTACTTGATTTTGAGGTTAATGATATGTGCATATGCCAGTGTAGATGAGTATTTGTATTGAATTCACAGAGGTAAATGAAAAACAGCACAAATCGGATCTGAAATGCTTTATGGCAAATAAGTTAAATTTTCCTGATTGCAAATTTTTTAAAATTGTGTTTTGTTGTATTGTCAGTTTTTTTGTATTTTATTTTACTGTTTTAGTGACATCAGGTGTGATTCATAATATCATTGGTGGTGGTTCAAGTTTTGTTCGACCAACTTGTAGTTTACAAACTTTTTATCAATCTTTAGTCTGTGCAATTCGTGGTTGGCAAATGCTTTTAAAGGGAGATATTTCAAAATTTCGTATGTGACATTACATGGGCTGTTTTCGCTTTAGGAGGAAAAATCATAAATACCATTTAAACCCCATGGTTTTGCAGGGCTATCTGTGCTTAACAAAGTCAGGTTTTACATATGACTTGCAAGTAGGCTCAGGAATCGGCAGCCTTTTCGGACTTGTTGGCCAGAAAAAACAAGGTTTCTAAAAACGAGTTATATTATTGCTTGAGTCAGATACGAAGTTCATTGAAGACTGGTACAGTAGGCACACGAACTGTGTAACGCAGTGAGGGTAGGTAACGGGTACAGTAGATTGTTTTGGGTAACTTCGAAGTAAGCGCACGGTATTAAGTTGAATTCGCTAAAACTGTTGCTCGATTACTCTTAACTCTTGGCTGAACACTTGTACAGATATGAGTGAGTGCACTTCATTTGCAACTCATGTACGAGTCAGAACCATGCCAAAGGCTGGGTGGGGTACAAATGTGCTGCAACTTTTCAGAAATGAACATTTCAAAGCCCGCATACACGAAATAGAATGCTGTTGTAGTGGACAAAGAAATGAGGTGAATACAACAATCAGACAGCATCAAAGCTCTCAGCCAGTGTTACCTCTAAAGTGTGCAATTGCGCAGTACCACCAGACAATTTGCGCAGTGCTATTTCGTTCTCGCACACTTGCAACATTCAAAATTTAATACGGTATATGCAGTTTTTTTTAAGAACAATGTTAGGTACCTGGTATCAACCTGTAGGGACCCGATTTCTCTGATTCTAGGGACCTGATTTTCTGATTCTAGGGACCTGATGATAATTTTCTCTGGTTCTAGGGACCCGAATCGCTCCCTAAAACAACTTAAAAAAACCTTGGTATATATATACAAAGCATAGCCCTTGTATCGTTGGGATCACTTCCCTGTTTGTGTATCTGCAAGCTTGCGCAGTTTCATGCAGTTAGTGTGCAACAAAACAAACATTTGCTCAGTGTAGAATTTTCTTAGAAGGAACACTGCTCTCAGCCATACATGAGTTGACCTTATTCGAAAATAAAGTACTTCGGTGAGAAATCTGACGTTGCATCTTCTCAGAAATAGATGCAGGGTTCCAGTGATGAGGAATTCAGCAATAGAATGTCACTAGAAACACTGCCCTTGGTACTAACACAAGGTTAGGGGAGAAAGCTAGTTCTATCTCATGACAGTACTGCACAGTTTCAGTAATTGTTATGGTGGCAAAATATTTTTCGGATGCCTCTTCACAAAAATACAGTGGAAATGGTAAACAACATGTTGTGGCATTACCGAATACCTGGGAAAAATTCTCCCAGATAAGAATTTACCTCATTCTACTCTGCATGAAAAGCCCGCGACATGCTGTTGACTGGTTCTTTCCTGTTTTTGCAAACCAGCAATAATGAAGCAGAATGACTCGCATTGGAACGTTTTTCTGCGCGCAAGCAGGAAACATATTTAATTGCAGCAAAGCTTACGATCGACCTGACAGCAGCATTAGTAACAGTTAAGAAGAAATAATTCCACTGAAAGAAATCCTGACACCAGCCACAATCTACGTATGAAGAGACTTACGCACTCAATCGCTATGTGCCAGAATATTAAGAATCCAGGCACCCCACGGTGGAAGTTGGCAGAACACCAGCACCAGGATTGCCAGGTTGGCCATTTTGGGGCCAAATTTCAGATATTTGGCCCCATATAACACTTGTTGGCCCTTTTAGCACTTGTTGGCTCCAAATTTCAGATATTTGGCCCCTTGGCAAAAAGTAGATCTGTCAACCCTGACCAGCACCACCAATGGCTACCGAAAATAAGCCTACCTGCGACCAACATCGCACAAAATTCGTAGTCATCTTTTTGAGTCGTTTTGATAGGCACAAATGGAGTCATTGACTCGTTGCGACGTAAAGTAACATTTTAAGGTTGTGAAAGAAACATAATCTCGAGTTGATATAAACACAGAACTGCAAGTGCAACAGGACAAACGCAAAAGGAATACAGTAATAAAATGTCAAAGGAGGTGTTGGTCTTGCTCTGACGCCGTAGCGACAATTACACTGCATGTAATAATAAATAACTATGAGTGCGTTAGGCTGGACTGGAACCCTAGATAGGCCGTATCCGGTCTAAGTTGCCAACCCCTGATATAGAGGAATCGTAAGCGAATAAAAGAGTTGCAAATTTGCATTATAGGAAGGATAAGCAAGGATGGAAAATTGTGAGTCAAAAACAAACCTTTTAAATTGGTTGGTGCGCTTTGAGTGACTCAGTTAAACATTTACTTTTATCTTGAAGTTTACATCATATCTGACTATAGTGTTGTGTACAGGAATGCCCTATTTAAATTTACGTATAGAAAAGCACGCGTATCACCTTGCCCAGGTCTGTAACCAACTTGGGCCCCCCCTAGTTACAGGCCTGCTTTAATGTTCGTCACTGAATAAAAAGTAGCCTTGTGAATTCCCGAAAATCTCATGCATTTATTTGGTGGCGATACAGCAATTCAAAGTTTCCAGTCACCATTCAGTGTTTTTCTGCTTTTTTTCCCTTTCTTAGTTCTGGCAAGTGGCAATTTGAATTCATTCTTGCATTTCTAGTATCACCAAGAATCTGTTTTTTTTCGGTCCTACACCAAAATCTTTTGAAATGACCGAAAAAGTGTAAGTCATTTCGGTCAGATGTCTGAGAAAGAGCGCTACGGTGAGTTTAATACAACTGTGAGACAGATGACCGAAATGTCTCGAGACCAAAACGTCTCAGCAAAAAATGACCGAAACGTCTCAGCGAAACAAAGCAGTCAGGAATAACTGTCGTCTTAGGGGTGTTTGGCTTGTTTTTTGAATTTGTGCGATTTAATTTTTTAAAAACTTACACCGGACTGACAAATCTCCATTTACTTTAATTTCATTAGTCGACTATAGTTGGCATCAGACCTGATATATGCATATGCTTCTTGCTGGGGCGGTTACGTTGAGCACTTGCTGTTCAGAGGGCTGCGTCGACTGACACTGGCTGTGAATCGAATACTCAACCTTTGATTTGAGAGGCGGACAATCTTTCTCCGAGCTTTCGCAGACCCAGCAGTACTGAAACAAAAATATACTGACAAAAATAGAGTCTCTGCTGTGAGTTGTTGCTCACGTGACTTTAACGTGGTGCGGTTGCCCTTAATGGGGCCAGTCGGCTGATTAAAAAAGTTGATTTTAAGTTGCTGTTTGTTTGCGTTTTAGTGTTCACACACCTCATTTACTGCGCGTGACTGCTAAATGCAATCAAAATGATTTTGGGTAATAACGTGTTTATCCGGTGTCCAGTATATTAATTGCGTGGCTGTATCACTGAAGGTGGTGAAATACATAACCTGATATGATAACTGAGAAGCACGTACTCTCGCACTGTGTACTAATAGATTAAAGTATATGTTGCCCCTCGAAAATCGAATTAAAGTTTAAAAAGTGCGAGCAACTTGCCTGTTTTCTATTTGTTACTTGTAGCTTTCACTATATATTCGTCCTCGTGATAGGTATGCGTTTTTGTGTCATTTTATCCCTGATTTTAATAACCCTGTGCCATAGGTTTTGGAACTGAACCGCATCTGATTACCCTTGCTGTCGAACCAATTAGTGTTTTTCCCTCTTGGTAAAGAGGACGTAAGACAGAGCCAGCGAAATTTAACTTTCTGTCGCTTTCAAAATATTTATTTAAGGCATCACACGCTATGACCGATTCGCAAATGAAGCCGTATCACATTGTGCGTGATTCGTTGTGCGTCTAGGATTCCTGGAGTGAGTTTCTTCAGTTGGTCGATCAGCAAGCAAAGCTGGGACTTGCCCAAGGTCCGCTTCTGAAGGTTGGAGACAAACTGCCAGAAGATTTGACCGTTGTGGATTCTCGAACTGACAACAGCAAGGAGTTTTCATCAGAACTATTTTTTAAGGACAGTAACGCCAAGCATTGCTTAGTTGTTATGCTAAGGCATTTTGCTTGACTTCCGTGACGAACGCATGTCAAGAAAATACGGGACTCACTGGTAGGCTTTTTATTGCTTTTTTCAAACCTGTCTGGTTAATGTTGAGGATGATCTCAATTGTTCTTGTTTTTTTACGCCAGAGTGATTTGGCCAATCACAAGTGTTCTGTTGTATTGGTTTCGTTCGGAGCTTTGGAAGGAGCGAAGAGGTGGTTGCAAGAAACCGGTTTTTCCTTTCCACTGTATCTAGACAGTGACAGGAAGATATATTCTGCGTTCGGTCTTCCTCGCTCAATTGCTATGGTATGAGTCGGATAGTTGCAGTTATTTGTTGTGACTTGTTACGTTATTCGTAAGGTTAAAAACTCGCTGATATAATCAAGAGGCCAAAATTAATCGAGGTCAGGCTTTTTGCATTGTCGCCGTGACGTTTCCTTAGTTTTGCATTGTCTTCCATTCTTTCTCGAATAAACCTGGCGCTGCAAATGAGCTGAATAGATTTGTTTGTTACCGCAACTCGAGTTGTTGCTAACTTTCCACTTAACGCTTTTTCCGATTGAAGTTCAGATGCATAACTTTCAAACATTCACAGGCGTATGACTGGAAAGCGCTTTCGTACTATGGCGCTGCAAAGGCTCGTGAGGAATTCATTCCGCGTATGTTCGAAGACATCCAAGACGACCCGCAGCAAGTAATATAACTTCTTAAACAAATTAACAACTTAATTAAGGCGTTCGTGAAAGCGCAATTTTTTTATGCTCCAAGCTGCGAAGGTTTACGAAATACACCACCTAAAATACTTGGGATTGTGCGAGAATTGACGAACCTTATGAGAGTGAAACAAATTCATTGCCGTCCAGTGTTCGAAAACAAAGCGTTTCGATCGCAACAGCTTCCGACGCACATGTTATGTACGCATCTGACGCAAATCGTTCTTCTTAGCTTGGTGGAGATTTCATTGTATCCAATGACGGAGTGCCAGTGATTTCGTTCATCTACCGAAGTGCAGATGCGTCTGATCGGCCTCGAGTGGAAGACATTTTGGCATGCGTGCAGAAGTTAAAGGCGTAAGAAAATGTTGTGTGAATCGATTGTATCCGAAGCGAGAGGTCACCTCATCTCCAAATGTGAAATTTCCGATGTTGATCTGTTTTGTAGAACAACTGTGTTGTGTCGAAACGTAGACGTAAATTGCTTTGCGTTTTATGTTATGTGGTTGTATATTGTTGATCATTTTTGATGCAACATTTCTTTCAACTGGATGTTAAAGTAGACGCTCGAAAACTTCTGGCCTAACGTGATGTTTGAAAGTTGCTCTGCGCTAAAGCTAGTTAAATAAACGTTATCTTAACTACTTCGTCCGTACAAATTTGCCACCGCGACTTATGCCACGAACTGCGTGACCTCTCGGTTTATCTCGTGAATGATGATTTCGGTTGAACAGTCACAAGCCAGTGGTAGCTCCAGCGCTTATAGCAGGGGTTCTCAACTGTTTTCACACCTTCACCCCTAAAAAAAATTGTTCTGACCTCGTACCGTTTACAATTTACAATCAAGATTGAAAACTTTTTGTAAGGAATTCAAATGTTTTTAATATGCAAAGAAAATCAAACCTGCACAAGATAGAATGACACAGATTAACATTTGAATATACTCTACAAAAAATAGTCACTTGCCTGAAATATGAACAAAACAATAAAATCAAAAGACTGACTTCCAGAAGTTTGCTAATGTATTTCAGTTCAATGACTCTTTTGTTCCTGTTTCTTGTTTATGAGTTTTTCAAAACGTGAAACTATGTTGCTGATACGAGAGAAATAAATAATTCAATTTCCTGTCATTAAGATGAACACTTCGCACCACCGGTTGGGAATCACTGCTCTATAACATCATTGCGGTATCCCACTTGTATTTTAGAAGCACGTTTTTGTGGTATCTATTTTGCTTGCTGGCAGTTAGCCTGCTGTGGTGTTATCTGCGGTAACACTTCAACACTGGATGCGAGTTTTACTGGTATCGAACTAACTGCCCTGTCGTAAAAGTCTTCACGGACTCAAATTTGACAATTAGATATAGGTGTGTTGCAGGGGCGGATCCAGGAGGGCGATCAACCCCCATTAAACCTACGGAAGTAACTTTATTCACCATGCTTCTATACAATTTGGAAAACAGCATTCGGGATATAAGGCCATTTTGCCGTCCATAGTTTTGTCACAGCAGTATTGTGAAATGAGGTTAATGAGGCTTGACTACCAAATATCACTGAAATCCCCCTCCCCCCCCCGTAACCTCACTGGCTGGATCCGCCCCCGGGGGGG
>JGI24021J15306_10012496_pt1 | contig 10547 bp, 11 predicted proteins | sample Ectturendosymbi1_FD_15306 | JGI IMG/M metagenome (IMG submission 15306) | reverse complement strand
GATATTTGATGACCTCTTGCTTCAGAAACAAAACAAGTGTGAAGCATATTACGTTCGTGGAAGACATTCAAATTGTGATTGCTTGTATTTAAGTCAATTTTTTTTCAAATTGCCCCGCCAGACAATTCAAGAAAATGCAAATTTCTTTTGTCTGTTTCCTCAAGACCATAAAAATATTGATCACATTTTTAACAGCCACGTGTCTCAAGACATGACGAAAGAACAGTTCAAAAAACTTTGCACAAAAGCGTGGTTGAAGCCACACAATTTTGTTGTGATTGATTTGACTTCACCAAAGAACTGTGGCAAGTTCAGATCGGGGTTTGAAGACTTTTATATCATAGAATAAATGAACACTGAACTTCTTGAAAAAATTGAGAGAAATATTTCTCTGAAAACTTCAACTCAGATTGTGATTTCAGAGAATTCGACAAAAATAAAAACGACATTATAACCCACCACTCGAGTTGGATCGAACGCGAAAGTATGAGATGGCTTTGGTGAATCTTGAGACGTATTATAGTTTTCCGAGTTTGTCTGATGAAAACAACGTTTTTCGATATTCTCCAAGTTTCACTGGGGTGGGGAGAGGTGACGAGGGCGACTCAACATGACAAAGACAATGGGTAGAAGTTCAAAATCCAGAAGGTAGTTACGATTTCATTGATATTGCGGAAACAATCAAAATTATGATGAAACGAAGTGGGCATAACGATGATGCTGTGAAGATAACAGCAAACACTAACACTTTGAAAAGTGTCTTGGAAATTCAAGACGACTTTCAGGTTGATTTCAGAGCGCGAAATTCAATTTCAAGCGTTCTCGGATTTCGAAATCAGGTTTACAAAGAATGCATTCACGAGTCGGATAGTGTTGTCAACATCTTATCTATAAATTCAATTCTCGTGAATGTTGATGTGATCGGAGGGTCTTATGTGAATGGGAGAATGCAAAACACAATTTACAGTTTCTTTCCAAATGTGTCACGTGGATATAAAATCGTTGAGAACCCGAGAAATCTTGTGTATTTTCCAGTGATTTTAGATAAAACCAATAAAATGGAAACAGTTGTCACAGACCAAAACGAAAGGCAATTGAATCTTCGTGGAGAAACCTGACAATCAGACANCACTTGAGAGAAATTTAAGTACATATAATAAACATGTCTTACAGAAACGTATCAGTAAACATTTCTGAGAATCAACAGCAAAATTTGAAACACACCGTTGATACAAAGAGTCCCTTGAGCATTCGTCTCGGCTACGAAGATTTGTGTGGAAGTGATGTTATTGCATTGACCAATTCGCAAGTGAACAGAATGACAAAAGCTTATCTGGATGGAAAAGGTGTCACAATAAAAATGAACAAACGCCAGATTGTTCACGACATGAAAATAGAGGGAGGGTTTCTCGGGTTCCTAGCAGGTTTGGCTGCAAAGGCTTTGCCTTTTTTGGCAAAGACCGTTATCCCAACATTGGCGACTGGGGCACTGTCAGGTGTCGGGTCTGCACTTGCTCAGAAGGCTACTGACAAAGCCATGGGAAACGGACTGCATTTGAAAAAAGGCTCAAACATTGCAAGAGTTGAAACGGACAGTCAGGGGCTATATTTGAAGCCATATAAAGGTTCGGGGCTTGGTATGGTTAGAGATGGGTTGTATTTGAAACAGGGGGTCAAGTTGCTAGTGACCATGGTCTTCTTCTTGGTCCAAATTCTCCGTTGGAGAATATTCCAGTTCTCAGTTGGCTTTTGTATGATGCGGATTTGAATTTTTTATTCCAATGAATAAAAAATGAACCCCAATTTATACAGACTACACGAAATTCAAATTATTGAAAGGGGGCTAAATGAAGAAAAACTCAAACACTCTGCAATGTTAAAAACTATAATTGCTTGCTGAACTTTTGCATTGGCTGCCTTTTGATTTTTCAGCTTTGTATGTTTCTTTTGAAGGTTGGGTTTTTGTCAGATTTCGAAGAAATCATTGGAACTCTTTCTGGGAAGGTTTTGCATGGAATGAACGTGGTTTTTGTAAATGCTTCAATTTTTCTCAAAGTAATTTAAAATTTCCTTTTTAAGAAAATACAGAAGCATGCTCTCCAAGGTTGGTCTCCAAGGAACGGTGCAAGGAAGAAGGAAACGAGGCATGCAGAAGAAAAAGCGGACCGATGACATCATGGAATGGACAAGAAAACCTTTGGAGAAACCCAGGCAGTCGCACACAAACGACAAATATAGACTTGATTGGTGCAGCAATCCTTAAATGCAGCGCACCTGCGACCCAAAAAATCAGGGCTATGGGACAAGAAGCACTGCCTTATGTAGTGTTGAGTGTGTTTCACTTCACTGTGTTAAAGAGNGACAACTTTTATTTATGCAGTTATGAACTGCACTGACGAAGCACTGAGTGCGTTCTACTGCCCTCTTTGAGGTGTTGCCGGATATTTCTGCAGTTAAGAACTATCTTGTCTTAGTGCTGAGTGCTGTATTTTGCTCTGGTCTCGTAACTTGGAGCGATACATAGGCCCGTAACCAGCTTGGGTCACTAGGAGGGGCAAAGACTTTTCTGAGAGAGGCCCAAATTTTTTGAACTATGTCCAATAATTTTAAACGACACCCAATACATTTTTACAGGGGAGGCGAAAAATTTTCTAGGGAGGGCAGGCCTGGTGACACATTGTGCAACAACAAGTATAATGGAGAGTGCGTATANAATAATGTGCATGTCATGTCAACAAACTTCACCACAGCGCTGGTTTGCAAACATGAATATGACGTCATAAAGTGACGTCACAAAAGTGTATGTCCAGTAGCAATGAACACCATACGCCATTGTTCAATATTAGGGTTTGGTAGGGGGCATACAATGAAGCAGTCACCCCAGGCATCACCAGAGCTCTGCATGCGCAACTGTTTGCCACCGTGATCGCAAATTTGTCTTGGTGTTCTGTTGCAGCAAAACGGTAATTTGAAAAAGTTATTTTCTCGGTTGTTTTAAACCCAACAAATAGAGAAATAAAGAAACACACTGGACATTCTTGATTTACGCAACGACGTTGTTTGTAATGATAATGCTGCTCTTATAAAGCAGAAACACTTAAGATTTACTTCTTGTTCGCAGCATTGAAATGGCAAAGGTACTGACCTGAGCACATTTTGTTAGAATGCTATCAAAGCCTTGTCGAGTGATCTGAAAAAGTGGTGAATGCCTGTTTTAAAGGAAATGTGATAAACAACTTTTATTCTTGTCAGTGTTGCCAACTGAAGTTGTATCTAAAACATGGTTCCATGGCATCACCAAGCGGATTTTAATCGTCCCGTGATGGTGGAAATCTGCTAACATGGGGTTGCATGTTGACGCCGCTACACTTTGCGGTAGCATGCAGCAACTTCTGGTAAATTTTGAATCTTTGGAACGACTTGAACTGATGGAAAGTTATCTTCTATAGGACGCGTTGTTCTTGCTTTCTTCTTACCGCTTTGTGGCGCAGTGGCGAAAAATTCGTTTGGATAATGACTCTACGTTCACGTTGTAACAGAAATGTCGGTCATATACGCGTAGCACAGGTTATCAGTTTCAGACCGCAGCATCTGCACGATTTGAAATAAGTATTCCTGAGTTTAACAAAAACTTTCTGACTAATGTGCATCAAATTTCGCAAAAACTTGCCTGTTTCATTTTACGTGCTTTACATTTTATATGCTTTCATATTTCACTGCTTGATTCCACTGAACGTTTTTTGAACTCCTTTTATTTGAAACTTGCAAATGATTAACAAACGCAAACAATACAATTAAGTTAAACATGTGTTGAAAATGTGTTTTCGTGCGCAAAACTTAAATAAACTGAAATCAACTATTAACTTTACAAAAAAATTGTAATGACTTTATATTCAGTCAGTTTAATCATCAAAACGTAATATAGAAGGGTACAGTGGAAATGAAACGTCGAAAGCGCAGTTGCTCTGCGAGTGCTTTGCATAAAAGTTCCACTTTTGTATGTTTTTCAACACTACCCAACAATTTCACTTCGCAATGCGACAGTCAGAAATACAATGAATCTAAAATCTGCTTAAGGCATTTTCTTAATAACCAGGTATGAACCGGTGTGACCGTAACGTTATTTTGTACGAAGGTTTTGCTGCTTCACAACAGTAACTAGGTTCTCAAAATTACTTATTGGTAGTTTAATAGAATCGTTCAGATATAAATCAATTTGGTCAAACATGTCACAGTTTTCTTTCGAAAAGTCGATTAAAATATCTTCTCCAGTTGCCGACAACTTCATCGTTTTGTAATTTTCGCCCGACTTCAAATCTTCGTACATTCGTGGCCAGTAGGTTTGTGCTGATTTCTGTGCAAAATTGTTTTGTTTGTTCAAAGGCAAAGAGGGATTTTATTCAAAATTTGTAAAAGAGCCACACTCTTGAACCATGTTTTACTTTATGCAGTATATGCAGATAAGACAGTACGCTTTAAACCGAGAGAAGGAATTTGGGTCAGGTCACCAATGTGCTGATGTAGAGTGGGTGATAAAAGTGAGTTTAAGGAGGAAACAAACAACAGTTCAAAAATTTTGTTGTTTCAGCACTTGCAAAAGTTAGAAGCAGCAGTGCTGCAATATACGAGTATATGCTAAAAATAATTAGCTATACATTTACTTTTCTTTTTCTCAGCAATTAGTTTGAACGAAACTTTGTTATGGAATTCAAGGTTTAACCTGTAAATCTCCGTTGCCATTTGGGTCGCCATATTTGGCAAAGTTAGTCCAATAAACAATAAGTCTTTCAGCAAACGCAGATTCCTCCGGGGTGAAGCTCAAACCTGGCGCCAAAGAAACCATGTTGAATAGATATGGGAGCTCTCCTCCATGACAAGTTAAGTTGTAGCACATGTCATACTCTTCCCAGAAACTCTGAAAAGTTACACAACCTCAGTGAAACTTTTCAGCAAAACTTACTGCTGAATCTTTATAGATAATAAAAAAATAACATAACGTGTTCCATGATATACCACGTACCACATTTTTCAAATGCCAGTTTTTAATTACATCAAAACAACAGCATAGGTTTAAGTGACTACATTTGTTTTAAGCTGCTTTCTTCAGGTCGGTTTGCTTTGTTTCAAATTGAGTAAGTTTATAAGAGGTAAAACGAAAACAAACAGCATGTTGAGCAAGATAACAGATGATCGTTCAATTGCAAGTCACCTGATCGTTTAGTTGACTTGCATGAAAAGGTGTTGGTCCTTGTGTTTTTCACCTTGCCTAATTCAAGTATCTGATTTTGTTCTATGAGGTATGACAAAGTGCTTACATAATTAGTTTATAATAGTAGATCAAAACATGTCTTTAAACATAAAATTGCAGTTTGGGAAACACATGGGTTATTTTTGGTCGCAACGAAATCTTGACAATCCTGTTTAATATATTGGATTTNAAAAATAATTTACGTTGGATCTGGCGAATGGCTACTGAACTGAACGTAAGAAAAAATTTTAAAACAANTAATTTCTTATTTACAGTACAAATCNTTTTTTGCCAAATTAGANTATTTGCAATAAATTTTTCTATTTTAGCAAAGTCCCCATTCNATATTCTTACCGGAAAAGACCAAACTTGCTTCATTACGTACGACCAAAGCTTAAGGTTGCCATCGCCAAACCTCGGAGGTTGCATGAACACGTTGCGGGTTGGACAAGAGAAAAGGTAGTCGGTGACAAAGTCATTCATTGGATAGCGATCGTCGCAACCAGGTGGAGTCGCTTCTGCAATGCACTGGTGAAACAAATAACGGTTATTCTTTTTTGAAAGGATAGCTAAGAAGTGCTGGTTAAAATAAAGAGTAAATAAAGAAGACACCTTTGGATAATTACACCATTCAAGTGTTTTTAAGGCAAAAGCCTACAGATCAACGGAGGTTCTGCAATCATCCGAGATCCATTTGCTTTGATTGTTATCGATTTTATGTTGCAGAAAAGAAAAACGAAGATTACAATATTTTCACTACCTGTGCAAAATTTGCGATGCAGTGAGGAAGTATTTACAAATCGCGCTATGGAAACTGTTATTATTGTTGTAAATATTAATAGCAAATTAAATCTATTCAGCACAACAGTTTATCCCAAACTTAAACCAACACTGCCTCAGAAAGAAGGAAAAAGTGCAAGCATGAACCAGTAATGTTTGTTAAAATAAAAACTGATTCAACTAGTCTTACTGAAGGACTAAGAGCGACATTGTGAAGCGATTGCTAAGGACTTTTGTGCCCGTTATATACTAACTCAGTCTATCAATTCACGTTTGTGATGTCAATTTCTTTCCAAAAACAGAAAAACACAATATAGATAGAAGATAAAGAAAAGCTAAGCAAAATGTTACCAGTGATTTCGCACAATTAAAGTTTAGTGGCAATTGTGATGGTGAAAATAAATTAGAGTGCAACTTGACGTGGCGAAAGGCAAGACCTGACAAAAAATATAGTGAAACATAAAAAGTTTGCATATTTATCATCTTATAAAGGACAACTGCTTGTACCAATACACCGCGTTATTGCTTGAATATACAAGATTTTCAGCCTAACAGTTTCGAACATGTTATCAAATGCTAGAAATCTGCTTGAATAGTTCCATCACACGTTATGAAATAATTTTTAACAAATGGCCTGAAACATTTTTGTAGAATAATTTACGCAGAAATTACTTTTACGTTGAGGGTGTGACAAACATCGTGGGACAATCTGACCCTGGTAATTTGAAGGTGTTTTTAATTGTTATTTTTCAAAACTGTGACATGCTGGAAAAAGAAAATTTCCAATTTTTGTACGTCAGCAAGGCTGCAACACAAAAAAAGATGGTATATGAAAAGAGTGAAATCCAACGTAATTGATATATAATTTCTGTGGAGTTGCATAAAAACAGAAATACTCTTGTTATTGTTCGGCCTTAATCGAGCGTTGGATGTAACGTCACGTGCAGGATGCATTCTGCATGCAAGTGAAAAAGCGATGGACGCATTATCTAAACCCATTTCACCTGATGTGGATATTTCTCTAAAACCTTCTCCGTTTCATCAGCGAAGAGCAAAGTTGCAAGGAGCTCGTAGGCCTGTGGATTTTGTGACGGCTCCGTGAAGATTTGGATCACAAAAAACATTGCTTCGTCAGCAACGATTCCATTCATTATCGGCTTTTCCTGATTTTCGCCCTGAAAAAATGATTTTTCACAACGATGAGATATACAACAAAATAGCAATTTATCTTGGCCTGATAAGGTCAGTAATGTTCACATTATGGAGGCAATAAAACCAGGAGGTAGCAAAAAATCTCCATGGTCACCTTGTCCGCCACCACCTGACCACAGACCGCCGATCACCTGAATTTAAACACGTTTCCGGACACTGCGTTACAAGGAACCAAGAGCTTTTATTTTATATCAGTCAGAATTTTTTCCAGATCTTCCGTCCCCTATTGATTTTTTCCCTGTTCGCTCAGGAACATTCGGTGTTGCAAAGTTGCTTTCATTGGAGTGCCTGGCATTATATCAGTTAAAAGATTTCCAATTTCAAAGTTTCATTTAGCGCCAACAGGTTATGAAACAGCGGCATCGAAGACCTGTATATGTCCAGACGTCATACTCATAATACGTGCCATATTTTTCTGAAGTTTGAATAAAACGTTTAAGACGGACTTACCATCATACCAGCAATTGCTTAATGCAGTAATGAATAAGAGGATAAAGCAATGCACAATACACTTTTTTAACTGTTTGTGAACCAGCATGTTTTCTGATCCGACTCAACGTCCACAACCATTAATTAACATAGGGGAAACGTGTGCAATATGTTGTTTCTAAGTAAAAGATTGGTTTAATACCTGATACACTCATTTTGAGATATTTCATGTTCACCGATTTTCATAAGAAAATTGCATTGTTCTTTCCTTCTATTGACAATCATGTTTTCGGTTTTATTATAATTTAAAGAAACTTTAAGTTCAGCCAATTATCCATTTTTTGATTTGGCAATCAATTTTCGTTTTTAGCGACAGACAATTGTCAGAAACAATAGTTAAGTTGGTGTCATCAGTGAACATGCAGACAATGAATTCACTCGCCTAAGCCAGGTCAATAAAAAAATAAAAAGAGAAAAGCTCTCAATATTGTTACCGTGTTATCCACAATATTGTTCGCTGACACTGGTTGGTTAAGTAGCTATTGTTAATTTGAGATTATTATATTTTATCACACACCAGTATATCGTATAGTTTATATTTGAGAGTCAGGCTGCTTCTGATTTAAATGCAACCCTGAGGTTTGTATCTCTCATTGATTGCAAAACTTTTGCGAAGCTTACTTAAAAAGCAAAAGGAATTTGTTGTTTTCACCCGCCAAAATATTAGTTTTTATGGCCTACTTTGCCTGTAAAACACAGGTTCAGCAACATCACTACGGAGGAGTTACATTATGAGCTAAACATTTCGTTTCTTTTCTGTTCCTGTACAATTCCCCGACTACCTACTACAGGCCAGATACACTGGTGTAGAAAGCGGAGATGCAGGGGATGCAAGCGCACCCCCAAAACGTTTGATTTAGTGAAAATCCGGGCAAAATCATTCAAAATCCGGGAAAAATTTCAGGGAATTTGGGCAAAATGTGCGAATACCTTGGCAAAATCGCTGTACGTGCTTTGATTTTACAAAAATGACACCCAAAATCAAAGTGCAGGCGCTTTCTTTTCATTTTTGTTTTTTGGAGGTCATGTTTTTATTTAGTTCTTTTCGGGCAAGTTGGGGGATGCAAGTTTGGGGAAATTTTGGCAAAAATCCTTCGCGCCACCAAATATTTGCCTTCTGCTGCACCTATGGCCAGATAACCCATCATATCCGCAATGTTTTCGCTTACATCCAAGGTGGAGTTTGGAGGATCAGCTCCATCACAAATTAGGTCATTTAAGTCATATCTCTCGTCTATACGCTTTGAACAGGCTAACTGAGGAGGCGTTTTTTTACATAGATATATGATATGGCACAATTCAGAAACAGTGGTTTCGCTTGAAATTACTAAATGTATTACAATATCTGACTCTTCCAATGAATCTTATCATCAATCGGTTTGTTCTGAATTTCACGAACAATGGTCAAGTCATCTCCCTGAGTCTGTTTTACAATTTGACTTGTAGAACTTCACTTGTCCAAACAACACGATTTTCCTAGTAGCCAATCCACTCGCTTCATCTTAACAAGATATCGTACGTTACCTAAAAGAACTAACAGAAAATTTTTGAACCAAAATTTACTCTAAACTAATGCAGAAAAGGGAACACTACAATGTTATTCTTGCAGCACTCTAGGTCGCACAGACAGGGCCGAATCAAGAGGGGGCAACGGCGGCAATTGTCCCGGGTCCCCCGCTGCAAGGACGCCCTCTGTGATGAAATTTATTTGTTTCAAATAAGATACTCGTTCGAAAAATTTTCGTAATTCAAAGGCAATACAAGAATACAACACTGCCATTATATTCCTCATGTTGCGTTAAATATCAGGGGCCTCCAGCAGCAACTGATTTCTCTACAAGTTTGACTGTCTGCCAGTTTTAGTAATCGCTACTGAATAGCCTATAAGTATTATCGGTTTTGTTCAACGCAAATATATTTGATTTCGCTGGTAACGTTTTCCTAATCGTTCTTCTGGCATGGGTATGACTCTACTCGTGCATCACGCCTATTGCACAAATGTCACGAAAATTTTAATATTTGCGTGCTGAGCTAGTGGTTGCTGACTGCTGCTTAGTATCAACCAACGTTGCCACTGAGGTCAGTCTCGCTAACATCAGATTACTGCCTTTTTTAACATAGCATAACATCAAATTTTTACTCTACAGTTTCATATAATCTAAATGCTTCTTTTAACAAACCTAACAAAGCGCGATTACCTTCGTTGAATCCGAAACAGAGCGTGATATCGCCATTAAATGGAGAAGTCGTTTATGATTTACGTAAAATGCTAGTCTCAACGCAGAGAAGTGAGCTTCTTTAGTTTGAAACGATAACAAAACACACATTATGGTGAGAGATTGATGAAAGGAACTTAAATATCATTAATCTAACTTATTTTCGTCCTAAAATGAGAGGAAATGTGAAAACAAAAGCAACAACCCACTGAACTCAATCAACATCAGATTTGTCGCCAAAACATCAGTCATCAGAAATTTATTTGAGAACATAACATCTGATGTCATGTTAAAATATCAGAAATGGCAACACTGGTATCAATGATCCCCAATTTCCAGTGACGTCTCAATGTAGCCGCGGTCGAACTGCACCTTTGTTTCGTCATAAAGGGTAACGAATGGTGGAAACGCATTTTTCTTTCGATGGTTACTATCGTTGTGTTACATCATAAACGTATGAAGCTATTCATGCCATTTACACCACATGCTATTGCGTGGTCGGTCAGAAAAGATTTCTGTCAGTCAATTCGTAGAACGAAAGAGCAGCAAAGGAGATTGCAGTGTTTAGCTTGAGTCAGCGTTTTTTTAAGGTTTTTGAAAGG
>JGI24021J15306_10012495_pt1 | contig 10548 bp, 7 predicted proteins | sample Ectturendosymbi1_FD_15306 | JGI IMG/M metagenome (IMG submission 15306) | reverse complement strand
ATAAGTAAAACCAGTGAAAAATATTGGACTTCATCTTAGACTTCAATTATTTTTCTTTTTCTAACTGTAACATAAACCCTAACCCGACACACTTACCCAAAAACACCAGCCCCTAAGCACTAATCATCACTTTTCTCAGCGTATTTGATATATAGAACGTTACTCTGTGCATGCGCATACGGCGTGAAGTCAGCAATTTCGCTTGAGACCGGTGGTTCAGCCTCCAACGCTGTTGTAAAACGTTCTGTTTTGTCTGTTTTTATTAACCAGCGTTGTGCAGAATGTGTGTGTTTGTACCATGGACTTCGTGTCTGCGGGCAAAAATACATTAATATTATATGTGACCGTTTGCGAAAAAGTTGTACCACGGTTGAATAAGCACGATGACGTCATCGAATGAAATTTCATGAAAATTGCCCCCCCCGAAATTAAGTGCTGGTTGCGCCCCTGATTGTGAATATAATTTTCTTCACGTAATTCAGAAGAAACACACTGCGATACAAAAGAACCGATATTTTCCACTCAGTCAGTGAATATCTGCGACGCGTTCATCCCCTTCATTGCCCCAATTACAGGTTGTGCAAATCTGTAACCCTCTCATTGTGTTGTAAGAAAGATGCCTGGTATACGTTTGCGATAAGCATTCATTTATCGTGGAAGTTGCATTTATCTTTGCCATATGGTTGAGGAGTCACGAGGTTAGATAAGGATCAGACATAACCTTTCGTTACGCTTAGTAGGTCAGTGAAGAAGTCACAAACGTTGGCCACATTTGTGATTGGCATGCGCTGTAGTAGAGCAAGATGGAAGTTATTGGTGTGCTTCACAAGAGACATGGGGTTGACTAGAATGTTTTTCTGTCATGTTGAGTGATGCTGATTTCCAATGCTGACCATGGTACTTTTAGGACTGAAGCTTAAACTTCATTTTGTTGAGCGTAACAATTGCTTGATACGCACGAGTGGCGTTCAGTTGCGCTCTTGGTCCTTACTTCACGTAGAATTCAGTTAAGGTTAAAAACGTTTAAGCGTTTGTTCACGGCATGGAGTATCAAACGACACCAAACGGTATGTATTTTATATGACGCAGCGTTCGAGTGACATTGGCAATTGCTCTGCTCATGCAAGAAAATACTTTCAGTTGTTACTGTAATCGCAGTCTTCGCCAAAAGTAGGCTCATCGGCAACAAAACACGTGAAGTGGATTTTCTTTCTTGTTGTTGGTCAATTTACTCATAAAATTCCATCAATAGTAGTCTAAAATAAAATTTTCAGCAGGACTGCGGAGCCTTCATAAAAATGAAACTGCTCCGGCCGCGGCTCCGGAGCTTTTCCTTCTCATAACATGGCTCCAGCTACGGCTTCTGTTCGTTTTTGCATATTAATATTTTCAATTGTTTTGGAGTGTTCAAGTTGACTGCTAAATGAAATATATCTAGTACACAAAAGTAACGAAATATATAACACTTGTTTGAATAGGTTAATTAGCACTTTTTACAATCATCGCTTTTAGCATGAGAAAATCAGCGAATAAACAATAGTCACAAGTTCAGACGATTCAGCGAACAGCTACTAGCAGAAACGTTACTCAAGTTAATGGTGATGAAAAGGAATTCTGGAAAGGCAGTCTCTGGTTTTGCTGTTAATGCCTGAGGACCTGTTGTTGTTCTTACGACCGGAATCAAGAAAATATCTGTTTGGAAAAATACATTGTGTGCGAGCATTTTGACACAGTCCGGTCCCAATCGACCAAGTGTTTTGCACTCGTTGCATGGTTTGCATGTTGCAGTCTTGGCGATACCAGCTAACAGCTCTGTCCGGGTAAACCATGCAAAGAGCGCAGAGCACACAGCTGATTACTTCTCTCATGTGTCCTCTCTAACGTACGTGCACACATTTGCATTAACACAAATGACAAGAAGTGTTTAAACGCCGTTCGTTCGATTGAATAGTATGGCTTATTACATATATATACCTATAAATTATATCGCTTAGTTCTTTTTAGGTCGCTACGCTACTACAGATCCGGTTTGATCAATCTTGACTAGAAAGTACCGTAAGATGGTGTGGTAGTTTACAACGTTTCCCTACTGAAGTAACACTACGCCTGTCCAGCTACGACGCCACTGCCTTTAGAGCGATGATTAGACAACGGAAGCTTCAGAGACTCGCAAATCCATTGTTGCTGTCTGGTGTCGTAACTCGCAACAATCGCCTTTAGCTGTGTTATAAAGTGTACTATTTTCGGTATATAAGTCTTGCTTCCGGAGCTACCTCTCAAATAACAATAGCTCCAGCTCCGGCTCCTAAATTTTCAACTGAACTCCAGCTCTTTCTAAATTTTAACATGAGCTCCAGCCCCGCCAATTGCAAAATGCCCAGCTCCTACTCCCCAGCCCTGATTTAAAGTCAGATTTCTGCTTTGCATTTACTCTTTATCATACTCTGAGAAATATCATACTCTGTAAACTTACATGATTTTTCCAACAAAATGTTCGCGACGTATTTTCCAGTCAAGGTACATTGTCTTCGAAACGTTACCCATGAATATCGAAAATCGCACTTGTGTTCCAGCTGAGAACTTCCCACACTTCACCATTTGTTTTCCTCTCAAAACTGCAAACCTCCAAATGGGAAAGATATACCTTGCGACTCAAATTTAATTTGGCGAGATCACCTGGAGAGGAGCTTTAGCAAATCTAATGAAATATTTTCGCAACCATGAGAAAAGGATCTGGTTTAAACATAAGGGTAAACGGGCTCCCAATCAGACATTATTTTCCCTAAGTTGTTCATGTTCATTTGATAGAATTAAATCAACGTATCAACTTCGAAGTTAATTTGAAACAATTGAGGTCAGGCTTAAATATGAATCATGTATTTTGCAAGTGCAGTCGATATGTTTAAGAGTGTTTACCAATCTTTCAGGTTTTCGATTGATTGATATATTTGCGAACATTTTTGTCCACTTTTCAAATTCCTCTCTTTCTTTCTGAACTTTAAGCAAGAAAGTAGTTTTTGCAAACCAACTTCAAAAAATCATTTGATTCTAGTTGAATAAGAGCTGAAAATTCCTGTACAGTCCGCGAAACATACAGTATACTCGGTAGACATCATTCATGGTGTCTGATTAATTGCTGTGGAAGGATTCCTTTCAATAGATACTATTCACAAAATCATGTTGATAAAATCGCAAGTGAAATTTTTTGTCAAAACTGCCTCTCTATTTTTTCGATAATGAATAAAATTCTTCGTTTTTCTTTGTTGGCAGACCCGACTCAATGCTGCGTAACTAAAAAGCGCGGTGTTAATATTCAGGGCATGAAAAAATCATTCAACATGCAGCTTATATTTATAGACTGCTTTGGGATATTTCATTGTCAGTTGTTTATAAGGCTGAGGCGAAACGATTTCATTGAAAACATTGATATGTAGTTGCTTGCCTGTAGTTGTAACAGCAGTGCAACAATGGATCGGGCAAAACTTTCCTTACGTCGGGTGTTTTGTTACAATCAGCCCCCGCGACGAGAACTGTGGCTGATGCGGCAAGGAATCGTGATCAAGGCAGTAGATGCGAAAGGTTAAGGCGGTTATTGGTCAATAGTCATCTTCAATAACAATAATTCCGTACGGAGCATGAGTGCAGTGTTTGTGAGGACGTCATCTCAAAAAAAAGTAAAAAACTTTTGCAATAGACAGAATGGATCACTACGACGCTTCGCCACTGACGTTTTTGATATCAAGGACGTGCAAACGTGAACAGGTGGTGTTAACATCCGTGCTCCTGGTGTCAATTTGCTGCTGTTGGTGTCGGTCAAGGACAAAAGCGCCGTAACGTTATTTTCGAGGCACCGTCCGAACCCTTCTGTGCAATACCAGCACGAACTTGTAATGGTTACTATCTTATCAGTGATTGTTTGAAAGTGCCAAAATAGTATGAAAGCAGTCAAACCGTTTAAAAACATATATTAAAAACGGTGAGAAACTTGCTGTTTCAAGGTTTTGCACAAGTCCTTAACCAGGTTTTAAGGTTTTGGGGGAAATTACCTTTTAAGAGGGGCAAGATTTTTGCTTTTAATATATGTTTAAAATAAATATAATGAAATATAAATAAATATAATAAAACATTTTCTGGCAACAATAAAATTTAGGGGAGCACTGCCCCGAATGCCCTCTCGTGGCTACGGGCTTGCTGCAGTATACGGGCATTAGATATAATTTTTTCGATGCTCTTCTCCCGTGATCCTGTCAAAGAACACAGACAACAGTCTGTTTTGTGACGCTTGTGCCGTACAAGATAAGTTTGTGGCAACAAAGTCGCGTCCACCTATTCATGACCATTATTGTCAAAACAAGGACACCCCTCCGTAAAACTCAGCAAACACTTCAACGCGTTACTGTAGGTTTACAAATTTCGAGCTATGGTTTTGTGCCCGTGTTTGGAGAGTAGCTTTCTTAGCGTCCGTCGGAACAGACCAGCCCTCCCGCATATCGCCGTCTGTCAAGCGAAGTTAATTGGTCGCCAAGTCGATGTGATTTACGCGCTAAAGGAAGTTTTGATAAATTCTGGATCGAAGCTGTCAAAGATTCACGTCAGAGAGCACAAGCATAAGTCTCCAGTTGGTCAATCAACCCCCCGCGACGGGAACTGTGCCTGATGTGGCAAGGAATTGTGATCAAGACAGTAAATGCGAAAGATCGAGGCGGTTATTGGTCAACAGTCATCTTCAATAACAATAATTCCGTACGGACCATGAGGGCAGTGTGTTCGTGAGGACGTAATCTCAAAATCGATATCAGCTCTCTATCGATTTCACGTAAAATTGGATCGCAGTGATTTTTATGACACACTGTATTACATAAATTACACACATCAACCTTCTGTGCCTCATGCTCAAGTACTATTGCTGNTGCTTGNTNNAACTATAGCACAGACTGCCCGGGTAAACTAGGGTGTTTCTTTTGTTTGAAATATTTTCGCANTTCACCTTATTCATCAACGGAGCCAGGTTTGATTGATGTTTTATGATCCACATTAAATGGTATATTTAAGTAAACTCAACAAGCAGAAAAAGATAGTTATACTTGGCAGAAAAAATGCACTTTTTTCCTGTATTGTAAGCTTCAGAACTTTTTGTTCAAGGCTTTTTTACGTTTGTCCAAACCGTACGTCATTGTACAATTTCAAAACCACCACTTGGAGTGTTTTGAATGGAGTGAAACTTCAAAGTCCTTTGAGTCATTGTATTTGAATAAGAGCTGATGATGCCTACTCAGCAAGCGAAATATATACTCTGAGTCTCTGATAAGATCATAGTGTCTGATTCTTGGCTGTGGAAGGATTCCTTTCGATAGACAGTCCTTCGGGTTATGTTATAAACAGCAAGCAAAAAACAAAGATGTTTGAGTGAATATATCTGTCGATGAAAGCAAATGTTTTTTAAACCTACGACATGCTTTCATTCAATGTACGTTTTTGCGATGTAACTTCTTTTATTTTAATTGGGAAGATCTTGTAGTTTCTTTTATTTTAATTGGGAAGAACAAAAACACAGAAAGCATAATTTTTCGTCTATTTTCGTCTTGTCAAGCATAATTTTCGTCAGAAAGCATAATTTTCGAATTTGTTATGTTACATGAAAAAAACTGCAAAGGTAATGGTTGCAATGTCGAGTTTGTTTGGGTAAACACAGAAAGCATCGTACTAGCAGCAACCTCAACAGCTGTTTTGATAATATTGGAATAATTAACTTTATTGCCAATTGCCGAAATTTTAAATATATCCAAGACTATCACGAAAGAAGAAAGCAACAATCAACTAAATGGTTCATGCGACTGCTGAAAAGAAAATTCTTACTACGCGTTTTGCTAATAAAGGTGTTGAAGCAGAAGCCGGTGGCAAAGGAAAGCAGATATTTTTTCTGCTGACAGAGAGTAAGTGCAAGTGCTGAGTAAACACGAAGTACTTTCTTGTCAAATCAAAAGCTAGGCGCATGTGTCAGAACTATCGCAATCTGTCTATTAGTGTATTGTAGGTGAACGTTGTTTGCCCTATTTAAAACATTTTTGAAAGCTGTTAGGAGTGTAGTTCAAGTCAGTTAGTGCAGACAACGAAACCATTAGTTGCTTTATATTCTATGTGATGTCATGCTTTAAATACTCGACACATTAGAAAGAGAGAGAGAGAAATATATGAACCCATAAATAATACAAAAACTGTGCATTAGACAAAAGATTTTGTCACAGATTTCATCTTTGGCTGAGAGCACGGCGATGTGGCTCTATTGTTTGAACCGGATTTGGGTACAACAGGGGTCGGCAAACTTTTTTTCACCACGGACCGGTTTAAGCCTCGCATTATTTTGCGGACCGGCTCTCAATAAAATAACGCGTGGTTTATCTCGCAGTCTTATAAACGCAATTGCTCAAGTGTCACAAAAGTGCTTCCAAATTTGAAAACGAACTTCTAAAACAGATTTTATGCGTTTTTGACGAAAAATTGAAGAAATTCTTGTTTTTTGGTATTTTTGGCCGAAAAATGTACTCATTATTGAAAAAGACATTTCTATTTTTGTTCTAACCTAACGGCGCAAACAGTCTTGGAATGATGAAGCCTAGCCCAACAGGTCAACTGTGTGATTTTCCACAGAGGGCAGTTTATCAAAAAAAATTGCTATGTTTGGAGCAATTTGGTGTTGGTTTTGCACGAACCCGTAACAAATTCCTCACGGACCGGCACTGGGACGCTGCCCGGTGGTTTGCCGACCTCTGAGTTGCCACACGCGTTTCACAGTAAAATTTTTGCAAGCTGGAAACGAAGAGGTACTCGAGCAAATTTAAAGCAGCCCAAGAACACAGCGAAGCACAAGTAATTTGTCATTACAGAGGCAAACAATCCAACATGAAGTGTAGATTGTTCAAACAACGTTCTGTTTGTCTTTAAATCGGTTCTTTCTCTTAAAAGTTGTTTGTTAGAGTGCGGTTTTTCACCTGTATGGCACCGGCAAAGATTGAGTGGTTTTTCGTCGATTTTCAATATTACCGCAAGTGCTCCGCATGAACTGATGTGTACAAATTGCGCATCAAGACAGATTCGCCCTTGCCAACAAAGCATCCGAGTTGGCAAAAACGAGGAAAATGAGGGGATCCCGCCAGAAACCGTCTTCGGTGAACGTGACGAATGCGCAAAACTCCTGGAGGTTCTCGGAAATTCGATAACCAGACGCTTTCACTAAAATTGCTGAGGAACGTGACGTTCGACTAAACAAAAATATTTAGCCTAAGCCCAGGAGTTGTGCGGTGAATGTTCGCATTCCTTGCGGTCGCGATAGCGCTTGTGTTTACATCGCGCCTTTCCGTCTCCTGTGTGAATTGGCATCAGTCAATCTCCAACTAAGTTGACGTGACTCTGGTTAATAGAGGCGCGATTTCCATTCACTTGCTTCGCTTTGCTTGAGGTTTCCAATAAAGCTTGCCAAACCGGACAGATGATAGCACTGCGTCTCGCCCTGCGCACACCGAAAGTACAGCTCGATAAAAATACGAGGGGCAATCCCAGGTTTGCCCAAATTGAGTTGGTCTCTCCTAGAAACAAAAGCTGGTATTTTCAAAAAGGAAGAACTAGTTATCGAAAAATGCAAATGCTCTGAAATGCATCGTTTCATTTTCATTCACCTTTGGTTGCAACAGGTTCGACATTTCGTTTGGAAACTGGATTTTAGTACAATTTGAATTTGCGTCGTTGAGACGTGGTTTCTTTGCCGCGACACACACATTTATAACTCAATCGGCAAGAAGTTGCGAAAATGGCACATTTTAGAGAGAACTTTTGGCACGTGCGTGACATGGCCAAAACAGATACATCACTGCCGTATAGAAGCAGCCATGCGGTTAGCTGAGTTTGTTGACAGAGTGGTGTCGCAGAAATGTCAAGCAGACTGTTAGGAATTTAATGCTTGGCCGGACGCGATTACTTTGTTGATCTGCTCAGGATGCTCTTTATCAAATGCACAGTTCGACGCGTGGAAGATACAATGTTCGCTTCTTCGAGATGCTCGAGACAAGTCACGCTTTTTGTGGCGCACACGGAGACGTAACGTACAAAGGTAATTTAGCGATTAGGCGAACATGATCAGTCGGTCAGATCTGACATGAAACAGCAGTCGATGCGCGATAAACTTATGAAAGGACCCTATTTTACTGAAAACGCGCAGAACAAAGCGGTGTCTATGGAAAATGACGGCATTAAAATCTTCGTTTTCGCAACATATCTCGCTGGACCTTCCGCTAGGCACTACAAGCCGACTAGTTAAGTCCAGCATCCGCAATACTGGAAACGCGCAGGGTTTTGTTAGGTCAGAAGCAACCTGTACGCGTGAAAAACACTGAGGTCTTGCGAAATTTTCCAACTGTTCAGTGGAGTGCAAGGAATGACTGTTTTTTTATTTACTGATTAATTATCTGGGTCACATCAAGGTTTTGCGGTTCCAATTTCGCAAAATGCAGAGCCTGAGTAAAGCGTCTTCAGCTTGTTAGCCTCGCTGCTTTAGCAGAGCGTGCAGCCTTATTCTAATCTAATGGCTTTAAACTTTCATACCGCATTTTCAGGATCCTATAGTCGCAATGCAATGAAGGTCAACTTATTTAATGTGACAGATTTTTTGAAAACAATTCTTTCCATGCGGCGATCTTTGTATTTGTTGCATTTAAGAACATATTTCTTCATTTACGGGTATTTTTGTTGTAGTAGCAGTTTATGGAAATAGGTAACAAACAACATCCTGCCAGGAGTAAATGTTCAAATTTAATGAAATATTTTCTCTTTATTTGTTCTTGGCTAGACGTTCTCATTGGTTTTTGTGATCCATTCCACAAGCGTTGAAACAAATTTGAGAATTTCATCAAATTGTTCTCAGCCAGAACCAAATTATTAACCATCGTTTCATGTCTACAGCAGCGAAACGGTTTCGATACTTGAAGAGTTGGGAAAACGTTGACCTAGGTAGGTGGTTTTGAATGCCAGACATTTTGCGACTGAAAAGCAGATCTGAAAGTAAATTTTCATGCAGAATCAAGCGAGTCTTAAGATCAGGTGTGCATTTCCATGGCCAAGTTGCTTTTTTTTAATAGTTAACCATACACAATTCTAAACTGATAATCAACACGGAGAGCGCCCGCAAAGTAGTTGTTGTTTCGTTCCCATAGCAGTAAATCAAATGGAACGATTCCAGGTTAGCTCTGCTCTCCGCATTCCTAAAAGCTGAATGCATGTTTCTGCACCTTTTGCTTAAAAAACAAACCAAACACTTTCACTAAATGGTAATCTCGTATGTTTTTAACAAATAATTATTGCGCAATGGTCAATAAAATTAAGAGAGTTGGTATTTGCATAACTGTCTCCCGAATCGGAAATGCGGGACTAACTGGCAGCTAATTTTTAAGAACCTCACAGTTGCGATAAGCCAAGCACACTGGAAGATACGAGCACCGCTGGAGAAACACTGATCTGAAGCAAGATACTGTCAATACTGAAACTTGCTCGAGAGAAACTAATTACAATACTAATGTTTACGTCTGAGTACAAAGGTAATGCTACTGATAAAGATATAACATTAGGCAATGACCGTCAACTTCACGACATATTTGAAGTCTGCGAAAGAACTCAAATCAGGTGTCTGTTACGTTTGTTGTCATGGCCGCACACTTTAATGTACAGTATAAGTGGAACGTGTGTGGCGAAATAATTATTTGACTACTTTGAATTTGGTGCGAGACTCATATTGCGTGTTGTTTAGCTATGGCCTGCTTCAAATAACGATTTCAAAAGCTACAACTTTTAAAAATTGATTTAAAATATTTTTACACGAGGTTGGGTTACATTTCAAAGAAATATGGTTAGAAAAAAAAACGAATTGAAGAAATTATTCGTTTGAGGATTAAAGTTTTCACTAAAACATCAACAGTATATTCTAGCGACAATAGTATTTTGCTAGCCACAACACATAGTACAATACATTTTTTGAAAAGAGTATTTTTTTTCCTAGCGGGAAACAAACAATTTGCGATGTCTTGCAAAGCTACAGTAGGTAGCATATGTCAATTTTAGCATTCTGTAGAGCCTTCATTGAAAATGACTAAATAAAGTAAGCAACAATTTTATAGTTGGGTAGTGTGATGTACGTCATGTCTCAGGTAAGGCCAAGGCGAATATTTCAACAGTTAAAGAAACCAATGGCGTTTGGCCTAGATTTTGAAATAGGTCAACTTCAACTCTGACACAATAACCTCTTCCCGAATATCACTGCCGGGGCATTGGTGATTTAGTGTAGTGTTAGTGTAAGGGCATTGGTGATTTAGTGTTAGTGCAAGGCGCACCAAAATGCTTAAAGTTTTGTGGGAAATATCGGAAGGACTAAAAAGAAGTCAGGGGCGCGCCGAGGGAGCACAGTTCTCCCGGCGTCGAATCACTGGCGGCGCGGGAAAGTCCCAGCAATGTCGGGAGTACTTTCAATACAGCACACTTGCTCCCGAAACACTTTAGTTTCGAACA
>JGI24021J15306_10012494_pt1 | contig 10549 bp, 2 predicted proteins | sample Ectturendosymbi1_FD_15306 | JGI IMG/M metagenome (IMG submission 15306) | reverse complement strand
ACATGGCCACTAGGTCAGTCTAAACAAGGTAAAGCTTGAGGGGTTATATTGGAATGCAGTACACAATAATTCTAATCTATGACCATTTTTAGGTTTGTTTTGTGCTCAGAGACACATTGTATTTATATGGTAAAGCATGAATTTCAGAATACTGCATTGGTTTCATTGAATATTTGGTAATCATCAAATTTGTTCTGCCATGTAGTGATAGTGGGTAATTAGAATGTGAAAAAAGTGGAGAGGCAGTAAGCAAGTGCCTACATTGCACGTGATATCACATGAACATTATGCAATGCATGCAACCCAACTTTTTTTGACCTGTCAGATGTACCCCATGCTCATGTCGAGTGTGCCCCATGCATGGAGCACACTCGACAGAAAAAGTACCCTTTTCAAATTGATTGTAAAATTTTTTCTGAAGAGTGTTGCTTTCTTGTTTTGGCATGATATTGTGTATATGGCGTTGCTTCATTGTGTGACAAATTTTGAGCTTGTTTGGACTTGAAATAAAGTAGCAGTGGTCGAAAATGCAAAAAAGTGTCGACTGCACCCCACCTTCCCCTACATAATAATTTCTGAGAACATGTGTACAGTATTTACGTATTCTTAACTACTGTAAGTTTAATTACAAGGGCTTTTAAAATGCCAGGGAATGAGTTCGATCTGTATGCTATTGCCTCTGTACAGTAAATGCAAGCAATCAATTCAGTACAACTGTTTTTCTCTGGCAAACACTAGAACACTCATCAGTGGGGTGATATAAAATGACGCTGGTCTTCCTAAACTCTTTCCGCTTTTGGTTGCTGCTGTTGTTCTTGACTGTGCTGTTGCTGGTCGTTCTCTTGCTGATTAGCTGAATTAACTTGATTACCATGATCTTCTGCACTGCATGCGTTGTGTTGATCGACATTCCCTTTAACGCTCGCGTCTTGAGGCGCAGGGGGAACATCAGGATTGGAACTTGGCATCGCGTTAGCAGCATGTTGACCGTCGTCAGAAAATTGTGCGTTGGCTGCATCGCTTTCACTTTCTACATGGTCCCTGAAAGTAAGCAAAATTTTTTGGTCAGGATTAAAACCATCTGCGTTTTAATGATTTTTGTGAAAGAAATCGATTTTCAACAAAAATACATTGACTTGGATTTAAGTAATAAATTCTAGAAGAGATGTAACTACTCTCCACATGTGAGTTAAGCAAGGAATCTATCGGCAAATTTTTAATAGAATATCGATTTCATGTAACACTATGCATCGTCACTCCTCAAATCTGCAAGCAGTGCTAACAGGTGAAATGTTGAAGGGCAGAGAAAGCAAACAACCTCAAGACTAAAGCGAATAAATCACAACACAAGCTACAACAGTTAAAACTGGAAAGTGTGCTTTCCTCAAATATTTGCGTTCACTGGAACTTCAAACCTAACTTACGCTAGTTATCATTGAGACCCCGTTTAAGCTTGAAACAACACGCCGTATGATTCAGAGCGTCGGCATGAAGAGCTTGCGAAAGCAAGACTGCATTCGTAGCGTTGGCCACGCAGCTGGTTTCGCAGTGAATAATTAGCTGGTGGCGAGCCAATGACAGCACAGCGCGTGAACTATTCCCTTGCACCCATTCATCAACGCCGAACACGAGGTTGGATAGGCCGCAAGTACCGTTTTTTAAATCTTCGGTATGACACAACTTGGAAATTGAACTCAGCATAATAGGTTTAGCTGCAGTTGATCAACATACTATAACACTTAGTCGATAAAAACGTTGATAGATAAACCTAGATAAGACTATCTAAAAATGGCAGTAGACAGTTTTATTTACTTCAAGATTAGATACCTTGCAACGCTTTGCGTTGTGCTTACATATGCGTGATTTGCCATGTGAATGCCAAAATCTCCAGGATGGTGGAATACGTCACCACAGATGATGCAACCAAATACCACATCAGGTCTCGGAGTGAACCTTTAAATGATAGAAACGTTTTCACGCAAAGTTAGTTTAAAGGCTAAATCGAATGCCTAAACACTTTTTTCTATTTGATTTTTGTCTAAGATGGTTTTTATCTTTCTTCATTGAACAGCATATCAAAATTTTACAGAATTGCGAAAAGTATATTTACGTTGTAAGAGTTAAAGCTCGTTTTCAAGAATGAACCAGTGTTTTTAGGACAAGTTTTATTATAGCTGTTTGCAAACTTTGTGTGCTTTAAACTTCATAGTAGAATGAAAGAAATAGATCAAGGAAGGTGAATCGCATCCAGGGACGTACCGGGGTTGGATGGCGCCCGGGGCAAAAAACAAGTTTGAACCCACATGTTTGAAACTTAGGTCTTTCGGAAGTATATTTGCTGTATTGAAAAATGTACTTGCGACATTGCTGGGATTTTCGGCGCCCACCCAGTGTTTCGGCGCTTCCTAGTGATTAGGCGCCCGGGGCATTGTGCCCCAACTGCCCCCGTTCGTTACACCCCTGATGGCATTGTAAACATAAGTCTAATGGTAACAGAATTGTATTCCAAGCCTTGGATATATCTGAGTTAATTTGTCTAACCTAGTGGTGGGCAAACTATGGGTTTCGGCCCAACTGTAGGCAGTTTAGTACATTTTACTTGGCCGCGCAACACTTTTTGTTGTGGGTCGCGTGGGTATGTAAGAGCTACAGCCCAGCACTGGTTGCGTGGACAAAAACATGGGATATTGTAATAACTATGGAATACTGATTGTTTGACGTTACCAAAGCATGCGGCCCGCGAGAGCTTTCTCAGTTGCAGATAGTGTTGCAAAAGCCCGACTTCGGATAATTGATTGTCCTTTCAGCATATCTTCCACACTACAACGAAATAGACTTTTACGGCCCGCGGCGAATTTATGTTGATCAATTTGGTCTTGCGAGCTTTCAGAGTTCTCCAGGCCTGCTTTAGGCGATCAAAAATCATGTTCATCGGAACTGCGCCTTAGATCAGAGATGTACTTGACTGAAGGTCTCCGTGACGACCTGATCACCTTGGATAAAAACATCCCAATACAAGCAATCGCAGGTTTTGGTCTTAGGCAATTCTTGTAAGGAATCCTTTGATACTCGTGCCATGTACGGATTTGCTTAAGTATGTGCATAACACCAAATTGAAGTAAGCTACAGCTGGTAAACTATCCGAGTTCAAGATCCACACAATAAAATTTTTGTGTACATGTAAAATTTGCTTCAAGAAACAACCAAAATGAAAGGGCCAGAAAATTCGGAAATTAAGATCAAGGCCTTAATTGACGAATTTGAACTATGTGCTGTGCTGATGCCATACTCATAATAACTTTATTATTCCATAACTGCCAAGTAACACATTTCGCCAGGCAGCAGCAAACAACATTTCAAACTATACGGGGCGGGTTGATTGTCTGATTCTGTACTTAAAATCAATTTTCCCACAATCTCTTCAAGTACCTAATTTCGTAATATGCGTTGCTCTACGGTTCTTTAAGTATTACTTTTTTGGATTAAAGTTCTTTTATAAATATTACAAAAAGGAGTTAATGTATGGCAACAACGACACTGGCTAACGTGCAACGTGTTGTTGAAATAGAGCATTCAATCCGCTTCATGCTGCATATTAGAAAAAATGGTAACTTTAAATTGATGCATTGCCACATCACTACAACACTTAGCACGTTTTAAGATGGCTGAATATTATCAAAGTTCTGCTTGGCAATATTTATGCTTTAGTGCAGGGGTGGCCAAACCTGCTCTTTGTACAAGCCGCATCGCAAAACCCAAGTGACAAAGAGCCGCAACCTGAAAATGTGAAAACTTGAATTTATTTGCAATCTACGCTTCTGTGACATCATAATTCCTTTTGCAACGACTTGCAAAAGTAATACTGCAGCCTACGGCACCCTAGCTACCTCAGTACCGTTTTATAATATTTCTACACTTTGCAATAGAAATAAAAAACAAATATATAGATATTTGGAAAGCTCAAAGAGCCACATGCAAAGGTTCGAAGAGCCGCATGCAAAGGTTCGAAGAGCCGCATGCAAAGGTTCGAAGAGCCGCTTGCGACTCGCGAGCCGCAATTTGGTCACCCCTGCCCAGAGCCGTATCAGTCGCACTCCTTACCCCCAATTTGGGGGGCCCACGCTGTCACAGGGGCCCAAAATTCAATCGCGTCACCACTTAAACCCCAAAGAAAGCTTCGAATCCCCAAACTGAAATATGATGCACTAGAAATCAGTAAAGTTGGGGCGCCCTTTGAAAGAAAAGTGCTTTTGCATTACAGTTACTTTGAGCCCTTATAAAAGCAAGGTATTTACACATTATAGCTGCTGTTGGGGCCCCCTTTGAACGCAAGGTACTTTACACATCACTGTTGTTATTGGGGGCCCCTTTGAAAGCGTAGTGGGCCTACTTCCACAATACATTTGCTATTGTGGGCCTCTTTGAAAGCGTAGGACTGACACATTGCAGTTGCTATTTTGGTCCCTGTGAAAGGAGCGTACTTACACAATGCAATTGCTCTTTGCGGCCCCTTTGAAAGCAGAGTACTGAATTATGATGCGGTTCGGAAAATATTATATGAGCGGATAATAATTTTTTCATCAAAAATGAGGAATATTTGCGCGCGAAATACCTTGCTGGGGGTTCCGAGGCACGTGCCTCGCTTGCCTTCCCTTAAACACACCACTGTACATAACTCTGACAATGATCTTATATGAGAATATGAAATCGATTGAACACGTTCTGCTTCATCCGACATGCGTACTTTCTCACCTCAGTGCGCATGCAAGCACTGTAATGTAAAGTTATCTTTATTTTATTGAACACATTGAAGTTGCTGATGAACTTATCACTTCAAAAAACACGGATTTAACGCCATTTTTCGTAATTAAACCTAGATACCAGGTCGACTAAAAAACAGATCTGGGTAGAAAAAACCCTCAGTGTGAGCCCTGGTCACATGCGGCAAAACGCCTACTGCTGTAACTTGAAGTGAAAATTTGAAGATTTATTGTCTTGATATTGTTACGCAATAAAGACCAAGAGTACAACAATCCAACAATCCGCTAGCAAGTTTCGCAACCTGCCTCTTCAGGCAAAGGATAGAACCTGAGCGAATTGCGCAGTTGAACTAAACGTTTCGGGGGCCTCGCGGTCACGACTTTGCTCTGTTTGGGCTCGCGTTCATTTATCCAGACCTGCCTACATGATCAGTTGTATACGTCCAGAAGTCAGACTGCCACTTGATCAACTTGTTTTGCGTAGTGATTGTTGTAAAAAATGTACTATGTTTAAACCAGAGTTGAAAACGGGCTTCATTTTGAAGCCCAAACCGAGACCGAGCCCGAAATCACAAGCCCGAACCCGGCCCGAGCCCGAAATTTATTTTTGAAGCGCGATTTAGGCCCAAAAGCCAAATTTACCGAGTAAGTTAAGATATGCGCAACTGTGGTGTATCAAAAAACGTAGTGTACCGGTACAGCTCCAGCAGGTACACGGTTTTATCATATCCAAAATAGCAACCACTTTAACCAAAACATTAGCTTAAACAAGCACAAACTTAGCTTGTTGGTCAACGATAATACTGTGGAATATAATGTCACTAAGAAAAATAGAAGCTATCGCCGAAACTATTCACGATGGCGCTATAGCCATAAGAGAAACAATATAGTACTGCGCTGTAGGCATGAAAAGCAAGTTTGTAGGCCACCGTTTCTTAAAACAAGCCAAGAATCGCGTATGTGATAGATCTTTTAGAAGCAAGGCCATCGCGTGCTAATTTCCTCACCGCTGTTGCCTTCTCAAAAAGAGGGGGTGAGATTAATCTGAGCAGAGAACCAGAGAGCGGAACTGTGCTTACTAATAGAATTAGCTGAAGAAAAATCGCAACCGCTTCAGTCACCGCAGTGAGCACAACAAATAGATGCCACGAAAGAAAAAAATCTTTACTCTGAATGTTTTGAAAAAGGTTTGAATGCAGGCCCGAAATATATTGACAAACTTAAGCCCGAACCCGGCCCGACCCGAAAAGCCCGGCCCGACTTACAACTCTGGTCTAGACCAGGTGCCGTAGTCTTGTCTTATTTTGCAAACTACTGCATAACAGCAAGATACCTTTGGTGCTTACGACCAAAGTTACACATTTGCGCAGTCTGCTGTTCAAACAGCCAGATGGAGTTAATTGTGTAGCCAGATTAATTGTGTAGCCAGAAGCAGGGTTGCGGAGTCGGAGTCGAAGTCGGAGTCGTAAGGAGTCGGAGGTTTTGGGGTCGAGTCAAAGTGGGAGTCGGATTCCTGACAACCCTGGAAGTCGAAGTCGGATTTTTCTGTCCGATTTCGACTCCGGATGTCCAATTGGATCATTTTTTATATCACACTCCTAAATTGGGAACTTCTGTTGAAATGGTACAATTTTTTTTAACTTTTGTTGAAACAGAGATTTCTTGCTGTACACCACGATTCCATTGATCTGAACAGCCAAATTTCATTCCCTTTATGTCGGAGTCGGATATTTTGGAAAGGTCGGAGTCGAGAGTCGGAGTCGAAAATTTTGGAAAGCCCGAGTTGGAGTGGGAAATTTTGGAAAGGTTGGAGTTGAAGTCGTGAGTCGGAAATTTTACATCCGACTCCGCAACCCTGGTTAGAAGAGTCTAGTTAACAACTACTGCTAAGTTGTCCCAAAGCAGAGCAGTGCAGTTAGTGGATTAAGGATGTCAACTGTTGCGTCCACGTGGGCCTTAGTACAGTATATATTTGCTAACATTTATAGGCGATTTGAGATACAAAATGTTATTAATCTAAACATGTGCCATGCACCAGGAGATTAACAAGTCCAGACATCAGCAAGGTTTATGCATGCGTATTTCGGCCTGTAAAAAAACAATGCACAATCTTTTTAAGCATATTTCACTTAAGCTCTTGGTAAAGTTTATCAATTTGCGCTAATGAAAGAAAACGTTACGTTTATAGCGGCGCACATGCTTTGACCGGCCTCACATTTGCTCCTTCTGTAATAAGCTTTTCATAACTGAACGATAGGATTGATTCTGATTTCTTGCAAATTTTTTTTACATTTGCATTTCATTACGACAGCTCCAAATAATCGCCGTCAATTAAATGACAATGATTACGACCCAATTCCTTTTGTTAAGCTCGTTCAAAAAATTTTAGTTGGAAACTTCGAGTCTATTATGGGTATTTGCGAAAAATATTTATAATTAATTTGCACAATCTGCAAATGCTGTTCATGTTGTGGATTAAATATAAATTTTCAGAATATCTAGCCCCTTGCACAAACATGAAGGCCCCTAATGGAAGACTTTCTGGCGACGGTTCTGCCCAGACCCGCAGACATGGGGGTATTTGGGAGCAATTACCCCCAAATCTCTTTTGTCCCCTCCCAAATTTTGTTATGCTCAGGAAAATGTGTTTTAAATATATGATAAAAACAAAAGTATTTCCCCCTAAAAATGTATTTTGCCCCCTAAACCTTACAATGTGGCTACGGGCCTGGTTCTGCCAAAATTTTATCTGCAATTAGGATAGGCCTATTTTGTTTTGAAGGCCATTCGGCCTCGAGATATAGCATAACATCAAAGCCTTTTTTGGGCCCAGGTAAGCATTTTGGGGGGCAGAGTTGGACTGCTACGGCACTGCCCCTGCCTTAGTGTGAAAAACACTGCTGCAAAATACCTGCTGATAAGATATGCATCACTTTAATAATTAAATCTATTGCAACAAATACGCGTTGCGCAACTGCAGTGGAGTAAGGTTGGCTGAATATTTACTTTTCTATCTTGAACAACAACAAAATTTGACTTTCGTCCTCTCAATAAATGTTAAGTTGCTTGTTCTCGTGTTGAATGACTTTCTGATGCAACAGCTTTCTATTTTACACAAATGAAAAGGTTTTTTAGCAAGTGCGGGACTCTCTTGTATGCCTTATTGGCTGACTGCTTGTTCTTAAGTATACTTTATTTGCTAACGTAAATCTTATAGGCAGAAATCTGCTTGTAATTGTTTTTCAAAAAATTGAAACTTTTAAATTGCAATATTATTCCAGTTTTCAAATCCTTAAATTGTGACAGAAGTGGTGATGGGCGTAATTTTACGGTCAGTATGACGATGATCCTCACTTGAAAAACAAGAAAGCAAAGTTTTTTCACTGCAAGAAATTCAATCCACTGTAATATCAAATCACCTTGCCGTTTTCTGTCCAGCTACGTAATAGCAAACAAAATCCTGGGATTATTCATATATTTCATATTAGCAGTAACTCTTCATTGTGTTTTTGTAGATGACTGTGTACGTGATATTTTAAATTCCTGATAACTATGCACCCCTTTCGTATTAGAGTATAAAAAGTGTGCCACAACCAACGTTCGAGCAAAAATCAATAACAAACAAGGAAATACAAATAAAACAAATAAATGTTTTACTTAAGCTAAATGTCTGCGGTACGTAATTGATTATATCATTTGAATTTCATCTACAGGAAAAATCCAAAGATAAAGTGTGGTAACTGATACTTCATAAATCTGCAAACAACATCTACTGTATCTGACTGTGAGTTATTTTTGATGTTATTGAAAAAGTTTAACATTCGCTTGAGAAGCTTTGGTACGATTGATCAGTTTGATCCTGTATTGTTTTCTGTCATGGACTCAAAATAGAGATCTTAGAATTCCAGCGCAAATTTATATATTCCTACTTTGAATAACTTACTTGCGGCACACTCGGTAATGATATTGAATGAAATCAATTTTAAAATATCACCTTTTGAAGTTGACAACGTTCAGGCAATAATAATTGTTATTGGGTTGTGTTAACTTAATACTGTAAATATCTTCAACAAATCAGCTTACATAATAAAGTAAAATTCAAAAGGTCTAAGGCAGCTAGTTCCAACCCGCGGGCCACATGCGGCCCAAGTCGACGATTTTGTGCGGCCCTATTTAGGTTTCGCTCTAGTATAAGTAGTCTATACTGGCAATCTGCCCGTACTTTGATTATATTCATTTTAATAATGTTGATGCAGGTGGTCCTCAGTGCCACTTTATCACATCTGCACTGCTTGCTGAGAGCTTTCCATATGTCCAGTCCACCGACACCTTGATATAACACTGTTTACTAGTTTTCTGATTTCTACCCTTGTTGTTCCATTGACAGTAAACATGCCTGTGAAATCGCAGTTACGTAATGGTTTAAAGTGCCAAACAGTCGTTCCCATTGCAGCTAGGATTCGAATGCTTCCAGCACATTAGCGTGAACTAAATTTAGTTTGCTAAGATCAAAGTAAGTCATTGAATTTGCGACCCTCATTCGAAAAGATCATTTGATGTTCAGCCCTGGTTAAGACAGTGACATAATTTTTGGATCAGTAAGCAATTTCTGTTGGATATAGCTGGTCTAAGAAATATTTCTACAGACGGTTTTAAAAGTTCTCTTATCTATGCAGACAAGGAAATGACCTAAATATAGTTTTAGCAGTGACTTTAAGACTTTTTATTGGTCTTTTCTTTTCGAAACTTCCGGTACTTGGAGATCAAACCCATTGCAGCAAATACCAATGATTATATTGCTAGAGAACGAAGCACAACTAATCAAAGTTTTAAAAGTGCTAGTGCATGTTAGGAACCAATTGGATTTTTTCCTACTGATGACTAGAGATAATAGAGTGGTTGAAATTTAAAGCATTTTTGCTTCTCATGCTCAGCATGAGTTCCACTCTTTCTGGTTGTTTAAAATGTTACAGAAATTAACCAGAATAAGAATGTTCTCACGCAAATTAGGTAACTGCTAAAAGTTGACTGAGCAACAAAACGCTACTGTTATGTTTAAAATGGGAAATGTTTAAAGGAAAAATTAACAAGTTTCTAACTTAAACTGACATTTTGCTGCCTGTAATGAAATCACTATTTTTTGTGGCATTTCGTTGTGTGCGATGACGCGTTTGGACTTTACTGGACGGTAGCTTTAACAATTAGGATCTTAGTCCCAATAAATATGTACAAGTGCTGACCGTATTTCGTTGCAACATGCAATTCGGTATAAAAGAAAATAATTTTCAGCACAATCGTCTCCTAGAAATAGACATATTACACGCAAAGATGTAGAAACCACAAATTTAAGTGACTTAACTCTTACCTTGCTACAACGGTAACTGTTTCTTTCGTGTTAGATTACTTTCAAAGTCTGTAAAATCCAGATGGCATTTAATATAGAACCTGTGTTTTTTCAATTTTGTTTTATTGGGATCCACACAAATGCGTGGAATTTAACTAGATATTTTCGTTGTTCTAATCCAAATGCATAGATTCAAAAATGTTTTCTACTACTTTACGCTATGAATGCCTTAAATACACCTTTGCAATAAACAAAGTGTGAAGTAACTGTGGGAGGATCCAAAAAAAATTATAACTGAAAATGTATAATATCGAAGTTTGTTATGACAAGCTGGGAACGTTCAAAACGTGGTATTTCATTCAGGTTTTTAACGTGTTTTAGGGACCTAATTCAGGTCCCTAGAATTAAAAATTGGGTCCCGAGAATCAGAAAAAATCGGGCCCTT
>JGI24021J15306_10012493_pt1 | contig 10550 bp, 5 predicted proteins | sample Ectturendosymbi1_FD_15306 | JGI IMG/M metagenome (IMG submission 15306) | reverse complement strand
TGCAGAATTTTTAAGTTCTTTTGCATTATTGGGCATGGTACAGGCTGCTTACCTTGGTCAAGGTATGGAAAAGGTTTGCTGATGCAAGGAACTTTAACCATGTGGGGAGAGTTAAAATCGGACATTAAACAATATTTTTTGTGATGCTAAGATAACAGTGACTTTTTCATGTTAGGTTCTTATAGCCAATTGGAAGAGGTGTCAGTAGTCGCACAGTGAACAACTAATTATGTTTCTGCATGTTTGCTTTTTGCATGTTTTAGACGTTAAAAGTTACTTCTGAATATGTTTCCGTTGCTCACGTTTGTTTTCTTCAACTTCTGCTCCCCTTGTTTTGTCCTGATTTTCTTCATCAATGTCGTCCTGCTGGGCAACAACAATTGCAATAGCTACTAACAAAACCACAGTAGCGATTTTCATGGTGCGCAACTACAAGTTCCACAATGATGAACCTCATCAGCAGACCTAAGATAAAGTATAGTTTTTGAGTCTTTCAACTCTTAAGCATTCTCGAACTTCAGGTGAGTATGTCAAAGGCATTCGTTATAAATCTTTGCCAACTAATTTTAAACACAGAACGTTTTCACTCTTTTCATTGGGCGGTTTATAATACCTAATCGTTTTATCTTCAGTTTGCTAGCGATCTATCCACATAGTCACAGGAGGCGCCACGCGTCAAAGAGAGCATACTCACAAACTTCACAATATTCTATTCCCATGACAGTGCTTTGCTACACATTCCCATCGTAACGATGGCTTCTCACTTTTGATATCATGAAAACGACCGCTGATTACTTTGGAATTAGGTATGGTGGGTTTGCGAGAAGATTCAATTTATAGTGTTTTTTATTACCAAAGTGTGATCAAGAGTCACAGCTAGTAAGCAAATATAATTTTTTCGGTGATCCAACAAAACGTATTCACTGAATGTATCACGGATACTAATTCTTCAGTTTTGTTCTAGAATTTATTTCTGTATTACAGCATGAAGAGGAGGTTTGGGGAGCAGAAAATAATTGCCTCGACAGCTGCATGTGACTGGCAGGCAAATTTTGACTTTTTCTTTGAAAAGAAAATCTTTACTGCCTATTCATATCTAAGCTAAATTGCACAGTGTTTTTGAGGATTTTCATTTTTATATCAAGAAACATGTTACAGTCCTTGATGAATGCCCTGCTTTCCTGCCCGAGCAAAGAATTCCTGCATTTTTATCGATACGTTCGAACTTAAACTCTCACAAAAAGCACTATAGTTGGTTTGCACATATTGTGACGCAAATGTTTTTTTGCTTATATTACACACTTTGCGGAATATGAAAAAATTATGTACGCAAAAAGTATGGCGTACCACTCATGTACTCATGTCACAGTCACCATAGGGTTGACCTGCAGTAGAGCATAAGAAGTTGTAAGTTTGTCGGTCACAGTGTCCGAAGAAAAATTGTTGCTGTGGCAAAATCTTTAAAATCATTAAAATAATAAGAGATTTGAATCAATTAATTATTTTGGCTGGTGTTTCTCCCGAATCCATAATTTTGTGCTATGATTTCTGCTTCCTAGCATTTTACCTGCATCCATAAGTTCGTATCCTCGTTTCTGTCTTTTTAGGGCAAAACACAACGCTAAAGTTCGGAAAGCCAGAACACAAAAACGAATTTAATTTTTGTAAGAGGGAAATTGAACCAAAGCCAAAAATATTAAATTTAAATATAGTAATGTGGAGCCAGTGCAGAAAGCTTGATTTAGCCGTTAACAACTAGCAAAGCTTAAAAGTTTGAAGAAACATATTCCTTATTTAGCTTGTAAGATTGCTTTGACTGAAACCTTGAGTCTGACGCACAAGTTGAAACCAGCTTAACAAAATCTCACACGCACAAGCTGCATTTTCCAGTTTCATCCATTATAGAAAAGTTCAAAGTTGTCTGCCAAAACATGTTCAAAGTTTTTGAGTCCCTTTCTGATTAATTTATGAAAATAACAATTTAAACTTCGTATTGAACAGCTAATCACAAAAAAATATCGTAGTGAAGTAATAAGCCTCGAAACACTCACTATTCTCAGATATGAGGTTTTCTCAAGAAGCAAACGCAAAAAATCTGTCTGGCCTGTATGTGCAGCAACGCTGTCAAAACCATCATGAAATCTTAATATTGCTGGCAGTATGAGTGAAGACAAAGCGAAAGCCGTACGCGAAAATGAGATACAGTAGTTTCCTCATTAAGGAAGCAAACATTACTGTCAGCTATTTGGGATGCTGCAAAACAGGCAAAAAGGTGTGGAGCATATGGCTGAAACGAACGCAGCGAAGCGACAGAATTATATACAGCTGTTGAAAGGCAAATGCACTCAGTAACCTCCACTGTACAGACAAGTTTTGACGAGAAAACCCTGATACCGTAAGTAAAGTTTTCATAGTAGGAAGTTTAGCAGTGACTTTCGAGGTGGTCCTTAAAACTTAGCATGCTATTTTTGATCTCAAACAGAATTTTTCACCGTAACTTGAGTCACTCCCATTTGTAAATCCTGACAGCCCATGGGTAACTTGCATGCAATGTCTCTTTCAATCAAATCGCGATACATGCCAGTCATGCTTCTAGCCAATAGGTTCATCTTCCTCAAGCAACCTTGCTTTTGTTGCCTCGCCATTGGCATAAGACAGTTTTCAATTTTAGCGAAAACAATATAGCACGGCTTGTTTACTAAATTTTACTTGCCACGGCTTGTGTTTTGATTTATTCATTTTAACAATGAGTTTGCTTGCTTTCCTGTCGTTGCTTTACCGCTTCAACATCTCACCCGTAAGTATTACTTGCAGATGTCGGGACTGAAGATGCGTAACGTTACGTGAAATCGATTTCCTATAAAAATTTTGATGATTGATTCGACCTTGGCGTCTATGTGAAGACTACAGTTACTTGAAAAATAGCAGGTACAAGTCTGAATCATCTCAAAATCGTGAAAGCGGAGCCCAATGGGCTGGTTCCTCGAAAATCTACAACAAACCTAGAGCTTTTAATAAGGTCCGCGAAAGGCATAGCGGTGGCTTTTGACTCGTCGACCGGTTGCGCAGGAGCAGTGATTCTTAACAGATCCCAGTGAAAAATCTGGGGGTACGCGTAAGGAATGCCAAAGTGTTTTAACCCTCAAACCCTCAGATGCTAAAACAAAAAACACCACTTTGATTGATTAATTTTTTGTTTGCCGCAGATTCATGGTCCATGTCACGAAGGTAATCGAATAGCAAAAGAGCACAAAAATAGTTAGTCATAGCGCATTACAGATTAGGTGGTAGTTGGTAAACACATGCGACGCTCAGAGAGGAGCAAAACACTGAAACAGCGCCCCATCTACGACTGCATTCACTCATCGTCATACCTATGAAAGTGGCCCAGTAGGAGAGAGATGAAAACATTCTAACATCAGGTTTTGAAGTAAACAGGTAACAAAATAAAGGTCGGCTATGGGGGTGCTCAGGGCTGCACAAAAGCATGTAAATTGTTTTGATCATGGTTGCAATTGTTTTTGTGAGACATTTAGCTTGAGGCTGACAACCATTTGTTTTTACTGAATTTAAGGCAAGATTTGGCGGTTGGTATTTTACTAGTTATCTATTTATTTTTTTACATGTTTGGCTTGCACACATCGTCGACATGGGGCGATAGAGGATTCACAAGAAAATACAGAAGTCCTGAGGCGCCACGAAGCACGAGGACAAGTGCCTAAACTGTTGTTGTTTGTATTCTTTTTCGATTATATCAGTGATAGTCGCATGTAATGTCTTTATTCTTATGACAACGTATGTAACAACTACCATTTTTTATTCCTTTATCTTCGTGCGCGCTTTTCCGCTGTGAAGGGTTTCGGGAGAACTCGAAATACCTCAAGGTCAACAGCAGTAATAGGTAATTCTGCTGGCTCCACACCAAGACGGGACCAAATCAGGTCGGCAGGGCCTGAATTAACTGACGCGAGGCCACTTGTGAGGCTCCATCTCCCACTGTTACGAGGGAAAAAATGGAAAAGCGCTAAGCCGAATATAATGGTATTGACGCTCTAAAAGTATGGTCGATAAATAATTTGTAAATCCTTACCAGAACACCCCACGATCACTGGGCTTGTTGCTACAGTTTCGACGCAAAAGCATTCAAGAGACAAGGAAGTATGGAAATTGTGCGAAACTGGCGGGAACACGATTATTAATTGCGACAGGTGAACCAACCAAAAACGTCACGATTAAATTTTTGACAACGCAGGGCCTAGATTAAGTTTCAAAGCTCTTTTTCTTATCTGTGCTCAACAGTAGCAACCAAAATATACTATTTTCTAAAAAACAAACACACTGCTCATATGTGTGGCGACATACATACGTTCAAAGCACAAGTGCATGAGGACCGCGTTGCGACTCGCTTATCACGGTAGCAGAAATCTCGCACACATGAGCAAAACACGTCAAGCAAAACGCACCCGAATGGTTGCAACTTCTATACTCTGTAAGGATCACGATTCGCGTGTTTGTTGATTTTTTAGACTGCAAAGCATCGAACGCAACGAAACCGTTGCTCGAAAGGATGTGATGTTTAAACTACCCTTATGCTGTCATTATTAAAATACGTATTAAAAAATATAAAGTTACAATCATCGAATCAAGTAAGGCTGAACAGAACGCAGCAAACAGCAAACATTTAAAAAGGTTTTGTCCTAGCCTTCTTCACAAGAAAATCATCTAGGAATTCATTATAATTTCTTTGCCTGAGTTTGTCACTTTTAATGCACCGAATGCTTAATGTGGACAACCTATGCTGGAACATTGCGACAGTTTAATTCATTTTTAATTCTTTTCAATCTTGAAAACGACCTTCCTCTTCAGCAGTTAGTGACCATCAAGCTGAGAAATAACGGTCCGCGTGGTTGAATAAACCAAGAGCCACTAATCTAGGCATCAGACCCGATCGCGTTTTTGTCATTTTCTTGCTGTTTGCTCACTCTTTGTCTCCGTGGGCTAGAGTTCTGTGGTCGCCATGTGGCAAAGTGACTTTTGCTTGCTATTTAAATTCATCAAAAATCTTCCCAGATTTGCTTGGTTAGCATGGAGCAGTACAAAATTGCGCAAGTACTCAATAGCAATGTGATTTTTGCCAATAGAACTACTGTATTCCTCAAGCTCAGAAGAAGCAACTATGTTTTTACTGCAGGGTACTACTAGCCTCACACATATCTCTTATCTGCAGTATAACCTGGGGCTTTGGATACATCAAACACGAACAACCACAAGTCCTTTCGCCTGATTAACATATAACAAACGGTACGATTCACCAAAGGCAGGTCGAAGCCAACCTGCTTTGAGTACGACCATATACTGCTTTTAGTATATTGAGATTCATGGAAACTCGTTGCAAGACCCTGGCGTTATCTACAAAAATCTGATTAGTGAATAAAACTAAATTTCGTGAGTACTTACGACATAAAGCAAATTGTAGACGAATATTTATCGAACTGATCATATACCGGCAATTGACTTTATCTTCCATGCGTACAACAATTTGCTGGAGGCCCCTGGGATGATGAGGCCCTAGATTAGGCCTACTTAGCCTATCGGTAAATCCGGCCCTGCAGATAGAGATGCAGTCGCTCCATCTGGTGCTTGGGCGACGTCTTGGCTGCTTTATCATGTAGCCAGCGTGCGTGTAGCCAGCAGGACTTGTCTCGCCAATCTTTCCTCAGACATTCTGGCCACGTGGAGAACAGTCGTAGCTGAGATCTCTCGATTCGGTGGAGAAATATCAAGACATTCTATGATGTACGAATTTCACAGCTGCGCACTTTGTCACGAAGTATCACACCATGAACTCTACGCAAAAATCCCATCTCTACCGCTTGCACTTTAGATAGTATTCTTTCAGTAATTACCTGAAGTTCACAACGACGTTTCGTATGCAAGCACTACGGGACTGCAGCATCCCTATGTCATTCTGTATTTCGTTTTCAGGTAAGTGTTTTGTTTCCCTTTGAAACTTGGGTTTGAATGCACAAGAAGTGTTGATAATGTGTCCTTACACAAAACTTTTTGCACACAGCTAAATTTTAGACATCTGTTTGTTTTTGCATGGAAAGCACTGCAAATGTCGAAAACCTGGAGCTGTGAGCCAGAGATCAGAGGTGGCCGGAGTCAAATTTTCAGACTCCGATCCTGTTACAAAAGTTTTTAATCTGAATCCGAGTCCGAAATTTCTTTTAAATTTGAGAATCTGACTTCTGTTCGCAAACATCAATGCAACCAAAATCTAGCAATGTTTGTACTTAAGCAATAGCATTTATAAAGACTACGCGGGCTCCGCTACTACCAAAAATGAAAAGTGACCCGGATCCTGGTCCGGTTTTTCACAAATTTCTAACTTTTTTTAACTCCATCTGCGTGTCCAAAAAACGTAGAATTCTGCCGGAGTCGACTCCGGCACTCCAGATCCGTGGCCACCTCTGCCAGATATGAGCATTGGAACCGGATTTGGATAGGACTGGGTCCCGACCTTAACGATTTTTTTAGATTTGGATTGGACCAGAACTGTAAATCGTTTCAAAAATTTAGAATCAGGACCGGATTTGAACTGATTTAATAGAAAAAATTGCAGCATTTTCATTGCTAAATAGGTATATTTTGTTAACTTTCTGGACTTCATTTGGACTTATACTTTACATTTCAAAATATTTCAGGACTATGGTTAGACTTGGACTGAGTTTTAAAAATTCGGGATTGGATCTGGATGGTACATTATGACAGTTCGCTCATCTCTATGGTAAATCGCTTCAAAAAGTTAAGATCAGGACAGGATTTGAACTGAGTTAATGGAAAAGAATTGCAGCTATTTTGCTGGTAAAAAAACTGTAGTTTGTTAATTTTTTGGACTTCATCTGGACTTGGACTTTACAAACCTTGCTCAGGAAATCTCTAAACGCCATACGAATCGAGAAATGAAGGGTGTTGTGCAACCCAAAATTTGACTACAATTTCCTGGAATCTGTGATATCCGTTTTTTCCGGACCAAAGTATTTTTGACTTTCCGACGTTCATTTTAGTCACTTCCGCAACAAAATCGTTATCTGCGCACCGAAACACACATGACATATAAACTTCATACACTGTACCCCCAAAAACTGCTTTTTGGGCAAGAATTTTTACTTGTGCGTAGAGAGCGTCATGCGCGTTTTAGATCAGATTTTTCTTCGTATCAAGTCATGGCGTAGGTCTCTTCACATATAAGGTTTCCGAGGTCATATTTGGCGCAAATCTTATTGAAATTTTAAGATAGTAAGGTGCACAAAATTGCTACACATCAGGTAAGCCTGGGTAGTTTTCTATATATGTAGACATTTTTGTAAAATATCTCTGGCACCATTTTATTTGTCTCTGAAAATCAGGAAAAATTATGGAGACACACGTTTCTGACATTTTTCTTAAGCATATGAAATCAACAAAAAACAAGCCCCTGGATAGAGGACTACCCAAAAAATGTTGGGAATATGTTTGAACTTGGAGTGGGTTTTAAAAATTCAGGTCTCGATCTGGATCACAAAATATGACAGTCCATTCACCTCTGCTGTTAGCCAGAGATGGGAATTGGACTTGACCTGGATGGGGCTGGATCCGGACTATAATGAATTGTTTTTATCTGGATTGGATCCAGACTGTAAATCGCTTCAAAAATTTAGGATTAGGACCAGATTTGGACTGCGTTAATGGAAAAGAACTGCGTCATTTTTGTTGTTGAAAAGCTGTATTTTGTTAATTTTTTGGACGAAGTTAAAAAATAACACGTTGCTGGGTGTCTGCATCGAAAGGCTTCAAGCCATTGATGTCCAGCGCCTCACTATCCAACCGGGCTAAATAAACAGCTGTCGCTTCGCTTAATGAGGCACTAGCGCCCAGCAGCACTAGGACATGAAAATTGCATCATCTCTGCAAATATTTATTAGGAGGACACAAGCGAAAATTTTCCCTACAACAAAGCTTAGAAAAATAATGAAACAGGAAATAATGCACTAGGAAGACTAATCAGTGATTTGACGAAGAATAATCGTTCTCCTTTTTAGGGCTGATACCTACCAATCCATAAAAATTGCAGAATTTTCGTTACGTTAAAATTCTTTCTTGTCACTTTGCCGCTTAGAATCACTGCTCCAACTTTTATTTACTCTTCCCAAAAACCTGTCTATAGGCTTATGTGTTGGGACAATGGACTTGGAAATTGTCCCAGCACATACCACTCTAGGTAATACCATTGTTATATGCTCACACCATAGTAAGTATTAGACGTAGAGGTTCAGTGCCATGGTGCAGTGACGCGGGTCAACAAACACGAGATTGTTGTGCCCTTTTTAGGTGAAAACTAAAAAGAGGGTCAGGTCACCCTACTTTTTTGCTTTAGGTTTCCTTAGAAACTGCTCTGCAGAGGCTAGGCATGCACATAATATAATAAATAGTTCATTATCATGCACATGATTCTAGCTTTACTATTAGTATGAATCGCATGAGATGGGACCGTCACAACCTGTCATTGGGTGGGATTGAATAGGACAGAAACGGTGTCCTATGGATAAACCTGCCTTTCGCCCTTAAATCAAAATAAAATTTGGGTGGCGGTGGGATCACAACCAAACTCTAGCTTGTCTCTCTGAAAGCACTACTAATTTCAGCTGCCGTAGTAATAGCCAGTACAACAGAATTTGCTGTGAACAAGCAAAAAGACGTTTTGGACTGACTCATACACAATACGTAGTGTTTTTCAATCTTACGTTAGATGCAAATTTTTTACAGGGAGCATGCAAATTTCTGAAGAAATTGATTTCTTTCAGGTTTTTGAACAAGAAGCCAAATGGGAATAAGCTTTTTGTCAAAAGCACACACAATTTGCTTATCCAATCGCTCTTGAAAGCAACAGAGATTATCAAAATTAAAAATATTTCTTAGCCCTAACCAGAAAGATTTGAATAGTTGAGAATGGCGTGTTATTACTCAAACAACTTCGACGTATGTTTTGTGACAGGAAACACTGTTTATATCAATTATTCATTGTGCTCAAGAATTGTTTTACATAATTATACAGCACAATAAACGAATTCCAGACAACAAATTTATTCCTTATTACTCGGTTGCAAAGATCAATGCGGACTCATTGCAATAACGTCGTTGAAAACAATTTATTTCTAATCATTCCCGAGCAAGCTTGAAATCTTCACATTCTCATTGTAGCTCCTTTCATTGAAGACGTGTTGATTGCAAACATCTGCTTCAGATAATAGACCTAAAAAGAAACAAATTCACATGCAGAAAAGGACATAGTGTTGGCCTAAAGTCAACTTTAGCTGCTAAAATGTTTTCGGTTTTAATTTGAAAGTCGAACAAGGCTTGATATAAACTGATTTTAATGTAGACATGTCAATTCAAATCAGTGTGGAGTTTTGAACACGTCACGTGTTTTTCTGCGTCACCCCGTGTTGTGCTTCTGCCTTGGAAACATTGAAATACTGTATGACATTATGTTGCTCAGAAATTAATGATGATTGAGGGCGCCATGGGCGTGGGGCAGGGGGACCAAGGCCTAATGGAGTTTGCTACTTGATATTTAGTAAAAAAGTGTTTTTCTCTTGGTTTCACACAGGTAAAATGAAATTTCACCACTGTGGCCCCCTGAAAAAAAACCGAAAAAAACGGGTCAATGCTAGCAATCCCCGAACTATTGATACGCTGAAGCAGTTTTTTTTAATGAAAATGTTATGTACCCGGTATGGACCTGTAGGGACCCGTTTTCTCTGATTGTAGGGACCTGGTTTTTGATTCTAGGGACCGGAATCGGGTCCATAAAACACCTTAAAAACCCTGGTTGAAGAATAACATTCGCAGAAGAACAATTTCCCATGAGATGTTGGACAGGGTTACTGTAAGTAGCCACAGTGATTCAGCACCAAGAAGCTTGGATCGAGTACATTATAAACTAATCAGCTGTGCTCGCAAAACGGTGATGTACGAGCAAAAACGTACATCCAGAGCCGAAGGAAGGGCCACCGTACCCACGATCAGGGGCTGGTAAAGAGGTCCCCAAATCAGACAGAGGACCTTTGTTAGGGCTATAGGCACATCAGAACTCAACTCACCAAGAACTGATTTCAAATTATTCCACATTCATATTTATAACGGTGTTTTAGGTCATATAAGACCCGTCTTTAGTTACACTCGAAATTCTACCTGGGTTCGATCATTAATGTAACAAGGGGGACATTCACGAAAGCTAAGTTCGCTTGGCCTCCCTGAAATTCCTGATACTCTCATTAATTAAGGCTAATTAGAGATACAGACTTTTTAATCATTTTTTATCACTTTTTTATTTTTCTAAAAGAAATTCACACGAGTATTAAAAACTCACCAATAATATTTATAGAATATCCACTCCCAAAATGCTCTCGAACACAGCGATACAGACAAATCTTACTAAATCTTGCCAATCGTACAGAAACCAAGTGTCTCATTCTTAGACATGCTTAGTCTGATGCTTTCTAGCT
>JGI24021J15306_10012492_pt1 | contig 10551 bp, 4 predicted proteins | sample Ectturendosymbi1_FD_15306 | JGI IMG/M metagenome (IMG submission 15306) | reverse complement strand
AGTTCTTTTGTCGCTTCATCTGAATTGCATACCGTAGTACTGTTACTCGTCATTTCCATGTATAGTGTCTCGTTAATTTGCTCATTGCTGATTTTGTCGTATTTGTGGTGGCTCAACGTATCGTTGTTGTAAGACTGCGATGCTTCGATAGCCAGACGACTTTGGGGATCGTAACTACATTTTCTTCGGTGCCGCTTCACGGCGCGTGTTAGGAAAACGGCAAAACCCATTAGTGCGGCGCGACCAGCAATCCCCACTATTACACCCAAAGTCGTCGTCAAAAACTGAAACTGGCGGACCGTACCCATGGAGATCGCGTATGATTCAGGTTCAGGACTTGCAAATTCACACCACCAGGCGTCAGGAAGAACTCCGAATCGAAGACTGTTAACCCAGGTTTTTTTTTAAGGAAAATGTTAGGTACCCAGTTTGGACCTGTAGGGACCCGATGATAATTTTCTCTGATTCTAGGGACCCGAATCGGGTCCTTAAAACGCCTTAAAAAAACCTGGTTAACCCGAGGCCATCAAGCCTAAGGGTACGCAGGTTGCTTGCTGCAGTCAACCCAAGGGTTATGGTATGGGCGCCAAGCACCCGCATACTTCCGATGTAAACAGTGTCAAGGTGTGTCAGGCCCTCCAGCATGCTGAATGTGAAGTTGAGCCGCGGACAATTTATGACCGTTAGCTGCCGCAATGTCTTGGCAACTCCCCTGGCAATGTCGCGCTTATAAGACGTTCGCAATAGATTTTCTCAGCGTTGGCGGGAAATGCCACCTGGTTTAAGTTTTTGTCTCCAGTCAGGTAAATACTTGTCAGTGAAGGTGTTGGCTTGAAAAAGTCAGCAGGAAACACAAAAACAGTGTTGTGTAGGATATTTCTAACGAGCGCAATTCAGTTAATCCAACGAGATCTCCACTTGTTGATTGGTAAACACTGTTTCCAATACGCAAAGCCTCCAAAGCAGACAAGTTTCCTGTCGTGCCATCTCTGACTGCACTCATAACTGTACCGTAACAATTACCGTGCAGGTCGAGGTAAACTGTCGTTGTAGGAAAGCTGATGGCCGACAGGTTGCTGATGTGATTACACTTCAAACGTAATGTCCTGTAAAAACCTTCTGCAAGTTGTCGCAGATGTTGCCGAATATGGCGGTCGCGGTATCGACATAACAGACGCTGCAAGCTTTGCTGGCATCACCAGACATGATTGCAGTTTTAAATATAGGATAACAGTAGTGACCAGAGTAACGTACATGTTATAGCGCAAATTGCATTGTGCACAGCGGCATAAGTCGACCAACATATTTAGTAATTGCTTCACTGCGACACGACCGACTCTGTTATTCAAATACGTTATACTTTTAACGGAATTTTCCGCAGTGAAAGGAACAACCACAGTAAAAACCCTGTGAAGCTACTTGGAAACAATAGTGGTCCCAGCTGCAAATTCATTTGCGTAAAATTGTGATAAACAAGTCTGTTGCTTTCCAATCGGCTGGCAGCGAACTTTGCCGTTACAAAGTTTAAGCTCTCTACATCACAATCTGCAACTGCCGTTTCAGTGTTCAATTTGGGTTTCGCAAGAAATCTAAGTGTGATGGTGCTACTGCAGCACGGCTTTATTTTTGGCTTACACGTTTACATCTTTCTCAGTTATTCAATCACTTTAAACATTTCAAAAAAGAACTGGTGGATTTTATTTCTACGTAGCAAACACACCACTGTGGTGTAACAAACGCACCACTGTGGAGTTTTTTTGTAAACAGCCACGTTTTTGTGGGTAATCAAAAAAACGGATGAAGAAGAGTACCAACGCCAATTTATATTCATATCTTTAAACAAGCCCGCATGTAAAGACCCAAAAATCCTGACGTACAAAAATAAAAAATACGTATTTTAAGCTCTTGATGTTTCCTTGTTTTGCTCATGCTTTGCTGCATAAAGAAATCCGCACTGATAGACTCTTAAGAAAGAAATTACTTCTTGTTCTTTAAAGAGATTTTAATACAACGGGGTTTCCTTGGTTTTGCTCAGTCAGTATTAATCGGTCTGATATACTAAGACTTTTTAACGCTTAAAGCACCTTGGATGTTTGCAGTGGCGAAGAATAACGCTGCGAAGTTTCACGGACTGTTAAAGGAGTGACTACTTGTTTTCTCATACATTGCAAAGTTCTTCTAGCGTTTCTTTTCTGCAAGGGCTGTTGTTGCGCTCCGGAATCTTCAACTCATTGTTCCTGTTAAATCGCGCACCTTCCTTCATCTGAGAGCCTGATTTTATGCTGTAAACGAAACAGCTAAGCTGATGATATAGTGGAAGTGACGAAGATTACATGTCGGTGATTTGACTGCAGCTGGTGGTTATAATGCTGTAAATAAGTTGTTGTGATGCTATAATAGGACGTCACAATACTTTCAACAACACACGTTCTTGCAAACTGTCAGTTGCATCCGATCTGCAAGGGAGATGCGTTGGCCCTTTGTTACGATTTCAAAACGCTATAGGGCAGTTGTCCTTAAAGTTTGTGAGCCTCACTATACCAGGCCCGTAACCAGCTTGGGACACCAGGGGGCGAAGAGTTTTCTGAGGGGGACCAAATTTTTTAAACTATGTCCAATAGTTTCAAATCAGTGGTTCTTAACCGGGGGGGCGCCCCCCCCAAGAAGACGTCAATCAATTTCCAGGGGGGCGCGAGCCCTTACGCGCCCTACAAGATGGAAAGTTTAATCGTTAAATTTACCAATAAATACATTTGTTTTTACAGCTTATTTAAAGTCAGGGGGGCTTGAAACAAAGGACAATTACTTGAGGGAGGCGTGGTAGAAAAATGGTTAAACCATTGTTCTAAACTGTCCAACACATTTTTCCAGGGGGGAGAAGCCTCTTTGCGCGTCCTCTATAGTTACGGGCCTGCTCACTACCCATAATCAGGTCGAACAAAAACTTCTGACAATTCACGAAACAGTTGAAAAAGGTTGGGCCCTATTGGGCATGCTTATCGGATTTATGTTTTCACCGTAGGAAATTATTACTATTTCGCACTGGCATTTTTTTGGACCCTGACGATCACGTTATAATGAGGTTTCACTTTGCAATATATCTCTTATTCTGAAACGAAATACAGATAATCACGAAATTTGAAGAGAGTTCTTTAATCAGACAATAGTGAAACGAACTCAAACTAACGATTTGATTTTTAACAACTTCCTGCAGATACATGTCGGTTTCCGTTTCGACGGCGTGACTCTCGCCAAGATCGAAAATTCTCTCGCCAGCGGAGCCAGGAAGAAAGAGGAGGATGTTGGTGCGTTTCGTCTGTTTTTTCAATTTCTCCGGACGGTTTAAAAAATAAATAAATACAAGCTTTTGCGTATATTTTGCATTTATTTACCTTCGTAAATGTTCTGTCTGTGTATAACGCTTCAAAAGTAAAATAACCAGTACTTCCTTTTTTTAAATTCAGTTTTTAAAGACGACCTCGCCATCCTCTACAGCAACGGAGTCACCCAGCATCATCCGCTTTGCGGCGCCATTGCGTGCCCATACTTCGAAGTTTCAGAAACGCTGGTAGATTTCGAAATGTGTTTCGTTGGTCAAGAACATTCTCGAGAAATCTTGATCAAAAACCCGTCGAAGTCGGACACCTGGTGGGAAGTAACAAAGGAAGGTACATGCTGATGCGCCCGAAACGCTGAAACGTGGTTTGCGATTGATCTTACTGTGGTTTTTCATGGCAAAGGTCAGAGTCTGCTTTCCTAATATCCCATATTTCAAACGCTACGTTGCACGCAAAGAGCAATTTCGGTAACAAAAACTGTTTTCCGTGTATGCACAGGCACATAGCCACGGGGGTGGCATTCGGGGCAGTGTCTCCCAATGTTTTTGTGCACCCCCAAATTTTGCTGTGCTCAAAAACATTTGTTTGAAACATGTAATAAAAACAAAAATCCTGCCCTCCCAAAATGTATTTTGCTCCCTCAAACCTTAAAATCTGGATGGACACCTGTATATGCATCAGGTACAATGTGCTTTGAACACCACTCTACGGCGCATGTAGTAAGGGATGCGAAAAGTATCCACTGAGTGAAACTTGTACCAGGTCAAAGCAAGAACTCGAAGGTGTGCTGGCCGAACTAATCGTTCATTTGTGTTTTTCCCCTACTCAGTAATCCTGCGTGATCCACTACCCAGACGTCTGTTTTTTTGTTGATTTCATATGTTTAGAAAAATGGTAGAAACCTGTGCTTCCATGACTTTTCCTGATTTTCAGAGACAAATGGCATGGTGCCAGAGTTATTATATAAAAATATCCCTGAAAGCCTATATATAGGAAATATGGATACTACACTACCCATGGTTACATGATGTGTAATAAATTTTTGGCACCTTACTACCTTAACATTTCAATGCAATTTTAAGTGCAAAACCTGTTTGGCCAGATATGACCACTGATGCCTTATATGTGAAGAGTCTTCCTACATCATGACTTGATATGAAGAAAAAACGGATCTAACAGGCGCATGACGTCATGACGTTTTCTACGTACCAATAAAAATCCCGTTTTTGGTGGCGCAGTGCATAAACTTTGTATGATACAGTACGTTTCGCTGCGCAGATACAATTTTTTTGCGAAAGTGATAACAATGGACGTATAGAAGTAAAAAATGGTTGGTACGGAAAGAAAGGACGTCACGTGTCCCAGGAAGACGTAATCAAATTATGGGTAGCATTATACCCCAGTTTTCCTGACTCATATAGCATTTTAAGGTTTCCTGAGCAGGTTTTGTTTTGCCTAAGTTTGCGTTNGACTTTCGAGCAACTTNTTTGTTTTACTGGATCAGGGAAAAACGATCTATCTTTGGTTTTAGTTATTTCAGGCACGGGCCTGTTTCGAATCGAGCCTGAATACGGAAACTTGGAAGCTTTCGAGTCCCACACCGCCCGCAACAAGTCCTCGCTGACTGTTTTCTTCACTGCGAGGTTAGTTCGAAGATGGCTTTTCGCTGAGGTGTGGAATCAACAGGAATGGCGTCTAGCAATGCGGGGATCATTCTTGCCATTGACAAGCTGTCCGTGTTTGTGCCAAAGTTGTGAATAAAACTGACGTCCCCGAAAACTAGTTTGTTAAATCCAAAATGAACTTTTTACCGTNTTTCTTGACAATCTAATACTGTATTCCAAGGGTGGCCAAACTGTTTGACCCGAGGGCCGAATTCGCGAGCGCCTGGCCACTGGAGGGCCGGATACAGTGCGATTTATGTGACGGGCAACAGTCACAGCTGTCCGCAGTCGGAAACGTGATGCTTTAAAAAAGCGTGCAAGGTATTTGGCGGGCCGGATTGAATCGGCGGGCCGTAGTTTGGCCACCCCTGCTGTATTCTAATGTAACCGACACTCCAGTGCAACGATGTGGTGACCTACAGGTAATTGAAAAATAAACCATGCTGCCTGACAGAGAAATTAAAACTAGAAATGATTGAAGTATTCCGTCCCCCGCGTCAGTTGGAGTAGCGTTTCGCCGATTTTAACCATACATATTACCCGGTTTGTTTCGCAACAGGAAGCACAATAGATATATATATACAGTATATCTAAAACGCACGGTAACTTGTGTTCCATTTGCGCCCCCGTCCATTCCCGCCTCAGACATGAAAAATGTTTTGACCGTTGATTCCTGAGCATAGCTCGGTTGTTTAGTTGCCGCAGTTGTGCGGTTCTATTATTTTTTACCCAAAACCGAAGAAAAAATGGCATTGCATGCGATCTTCCCAAGTTTAGAAGTTTTATGAGTTGTTTTTGCATTAACTTAACGGTAACAGCAACAAATCATACGTGTCTCTGCACATTATTTACAAAACGCAGGTCTTGTTCTCTTGACAAACTTTTGATCAGCAAAATGTTCATCCACCGTTATCAGAATGGCTGAAAACATCCTAGATGGAAAAGTTTTAAATGTCATAACATATTTCTTGCGACTTTTTAAAAATGGGAATCACACTCTTCGTTTACGGAAAAAAACATTATGATGAAACTTTTTGAAATTGCTCGAAACTTATGGAATATATTTCGTGCGCTTGGATATTTTGTGAGTAGGCTGGCCAGGAAAACGTTTTGTCATCCTTTTTGGAATTAAAAGACCAAACAGTTGCAAAGCAGATTTACCTCTAAGATCTTTATTTGCCAGTTACCGCACCAAGTTACACGACGCTTAGGAAACACACGAGCTAAACTGCAAAATGTGCATCAACTTGAATTATATTTTCAGTAGATGCTCGAAATACGCCTCTGTGGTCCGCTTAGGGCACTTTGGGATAAATTCACGACCTGCTGCACCGATTTGCTGAACTATACAAGTTTTGAAAGCCATAAGTGCTTCCCTTGCTGAGGGTAGGCGTGGTCGCACAGCAAAGGTCGTTATAACTTACTAGTGATTTCTGTTGTTGCTTGCTGCCACAGTGTGAAGCTTTGCGTGCTTGCCGCTCGGGCTTTCCGATCGCAACATTTTTACGACGATGCATCAGCGATTCGTCTGAAATCACCTAAAAGATGATCCCCGAATTCTCGACGCTTTCAGTCACATTTGATATTAAAAACCTTAGTGCGCTTTTAATCCAGTAGCGAACTGTTAATCGAACGAATGATGAAAACGGCTCTGGTTGAAAGAAAGCAAAGCTGTTGATTTGCTTTGTGCGTGACAACGATTTGGTGTTTTTATCAAAGCGAGACCAACTTAAGTCTGTGAAAAACCAAGCGTTATCCAGATCTTTAAAAATATATATATCAGAGTTCGAGATATGAAGAGTACTTGTCGGAATTATAGTAATAGTATGTGTGTGATACGGTTTCCTGTTCAATTTTGTCCTGTTTTGCGTTGATCATGCGAACCCATGCTCAACGCGGGGGCAGTAGAAAGGGTCGATGTCCTTGGGTCTAGACTTCGTGTACGGGTCCGGAAAGGTAGCAACAGTAAAACAAGTAAGTTGAGGGTGAAAATGAAAAATATGTAATTTATGGAGTTATTCCTCAATACACCCAGATATCAATTTTGGGAGCTCAGATTAAGTTCAATTTTGGGCGCTCAGGTTAACCTCACGCTTCCACGTAAGGCCGCCGCGAGTCACATTCCTGCGAATAATGCGTCATTTTTTCAGTTTACGGTCCGAAGCGCTTTCTTCTGCCTGTTTCAGTCAATTTCTGACGTGACTATCTACGAATATGACAGAGATGCAATGTTTTAGTGGTGCAGGAGCTGGGGGTGCAAGGGCTCCCCCAAAATTTTTGATTTATCGAAAATCCGGGCAAAATCCCTGAAAATCGGGCGCAGATGTTTCGACACCTTCAAATGAGAATGAACGAAATACGTCTTAATTTGACTTTTTTATCTCGAAAAAAAATGGCGCTCGATGAGGTAAATTGAAGATCTTTTTTTGTTTTTTGGTCTTCAGGGAATGTTTGGCGCACAAAAATTTTTCGGGCAAGATTGAGGAAATTCGGGAAAAATTCCTTCGCATCCCCAAAAATTTACCTGCTCCTACACTTATGGCTGCTGCCCAAACAGTATGTAGGAGGCAGGGGTATAAGCTCACCCCTAAAAGTTTTGATCTGTCGAAAATCCCGGNATATTCGGGCACAAATGTTTCAACACCTTTGTTCTATTTGTTTGATGAATGAGACTGACTGATGAAAAACGTCTGAATTNGACNTTCTTTCCCCCAAAAAAGAAAACGTGAAGATCTATTTTGGACGTCGCACAGAAAACATGGTACATTTTTTGTGACCTCCAAAAGAAAAAGTCTTCATCATTTTTGTGAAAGTTTGCCGCACAAACATTGTTTGGGCAAGTTTGTGAAAATTCGTCCAAAAATCCTTCGCACCCCCAAGCATNTGCCTGCTCTTACACCATGAATGTTATGCTTGGCGTGTAGTAAATTTTAATCTGAAATTGTGAAAATGCGACGTTTCTGCATTTTTTATATCCTTTATTACCTAAAGTATCATGCAACCGTGCGTTACTTGGTAAACTCGTGGCTATAGACTCACGCAAATCATCGTTTTTTCAATTTTTCTAGTCTGAGTTGAAAACTGTGTCACGTTTTCGATGTTTCAGAGAAAAAAAGCAATGTTTAATCACCGTTCGTGATTTTCCTTCCTTGTTGTTGGTAATTCCCAATGCCGCTCGACCTGTCTACAGTTGTTTATAGTTTTTTTGTTTTTCAGAGATGACTCCACATCTGAGGCAGTGTTCACCTTCAGAGGATTACTGGGTGAACCAGAGTGCCAGCTAAAGGTCACAGCGAGTGGATCATTCGACGGCAAGTTTGAACTCAAGTAACCTCACGGATTTCCTTCTTTTCTGCTATCCACACACGTTCCATCAAAAGCCACTGTGTATATCCTTCTATTTTTACGAAAGCAAACTTTGTTGAAAGAAATCTATAGTTTTGTAATTCACAAATACATCGACATTCAAAGCAAGCTGTGTTACTTGAGTGGACCGAGCGACCATCATGTCAAAGACCAATCATGTTGAGTGACAGCGCATGTCTGCAGGGGGAAGCAAATATGTGTCATTTGGAAGTTATTTTCAAAATATCTGGTTCCTGTGCCTGTCAGACAACATGACGCGCTCGGGCACGTTCGTGGCCATAGGCGAACGAGACGGGGGCGGGGGAGCGGCAGCCTCCTTGAAAAAAAAATTTCTCAGGCAAGCGCAAAGTTGCTCAAAAATCCTGAATAGTTAAAAATATTGCAATACAGTGAAAAATTTCAGGGCAAGCGCAAGTTGCTCAAAAATCCTGAATGATCAAAAAATATATATTCAATGCAGTGAATTCAGGGCAAACTCTATTTTTCAGGGCAAGCGTACAGTTGCTCAAAAATCCTGAATGGTAAAATGGCAAATTGTTTGTTTTTAGGGCAAATTTTTTCCGCCCCGCCCCCAGTAAAATGCCTTCCCATACGCCTATGTTCGTGGCTAAAGACATTACGCATAGGCCATGGCCTAGGGCCCTGCGCAACTCTTTCCTATGACGATTCAATATTAGCTAAAATTTGTGAAACTGCGCAGAGGCATAACTTTACAATTTACTTTGAAACGAGCGGAATTCCAAATATCTGCTCTAGACTCTTATCAGTACGGTAACAACACGACAATACTGCGCGTGAGAGAATGAAAAACAAAAATTGGTACTTAATTGATGTTAAATTTTCCACTGACAAAAAGCTCGCAACAGCGCAAGACCGCCAGACACTGCAATGCAGAACTCCGCTGAAAAGAAATATTAACAGTATTGCATCCTACGTTTGGTTGTTTTTAAAAGATTTCCCGCAAACAAAGATTGCTTGTTGAAACTCTGTGTGCTAGTTAAATCAGCTAGAACAGTTTCTCGTGAGCTTTACTGGGTGAAACGTGTCTACGTTGGGCTTACTTCATATGGTTAGCTGCAGGTGTTGCGACAATACTTTGCTGGTATGCAAAACTGGTCTCCATGCTGTTTACCATCGGCTTATGGCATAGAGGATTAAAACACTATATTTTGTATTGCTTGGAAAATGACAACTTCAAAACGGCGTAAGTACGCCCTGTGTTCACTGAATGGATTGTGTTTGTTTCATAAAACATGTGGTTATTATTACTACAAAAAAAGGAGTTTACGTACAGGTAATAAGATCGACAGCTAGACGATATTTTCGAGGGCGGCAACACGGTCCCGCATGAAAATGTATATATCCGAACAACGAACCTAATAAAAACGCTAGAAATCACGGGAATTTAACGAAGAGAATTTCTGAACTACACGAAATTGCTATAAATTCCAAGAAAAGATTGCAATGCCTTTTGTTTTGTAGAAGAGTGCAGGAAAGGCGTTAATTTCTGTGGAAGATCTAAGGCAATTGTAGAACCAAAGTCGGCACAACGAAAGATATATTTTTGCGGGGGCACTACACATAAGAGGGCATACTTTCACGCTTTTCAGACCAACAGCCAAATAGGTCACGCTTGCATGGGGCCCCAAAACCTAAGATGGCCTAGGGCCCCGCTCTCCCTAAATCCGTCCCTGGCTACAGAGTAGTTGCATCTAAACGTCCAAATCCAAATTGCTACTTTGTGCAACTTGTTTGACGCTGTCGTATTCCAGCAAAATAGCTTTTCATGCAGTCTCTACGCCTGTGAAATCCATACCAGACAAGCTTCCAACATGGAATGCGAATATCATGAACAGAAAACGAAATTTTTTTGCCACTTGACGCGAGATCAACTGTTAGGAAATAGATGGTGACGGCGGCATCACTATCAGTTGCGAAATGTCCGTATAAAACATTTTAAGAGATAACGAGTAACCAAAAAGTTGTGAAAGTTTGCAGAGAGTTTTTGTTGAGGAAAGTGATACATGCTTGAAGCACTGTCTATCGAAAAGAATCCTTTCCCAGCAAAGAATCAGACACACATGCTTAAAGCTTGTGTTTTAAAGCACCAAGGATAACCGATAAACACAGATTGTTGGAGAATTTTGGTTGCAAATCAGCACGGACGTTGTTCATAGCGTGCT
>JGI24021J15306_10012490_pt1 | contig 10551 bp, 5 predicted proteins | sample Ectturendosymbi1_FD_15306 | JGI IMG/M metagenome (IMG submission 15306) | reverse complement strand
AAGTGTCGCTTGCTTGGTCTTTCCCTTCTCCTTGCTTTGGCCGACTTTGCTCACATGTAGCGGTCACGCTAGCGTGACTGCTACAGTCACCAACATGTACCTGGTTGTTTTACAGCTACAAGCAACCAAGCAGTGTTGAAAAATATTGCTGAATAGACTGAGACTATTATGTCTGTTTAGAAACCCCTGAGTGTGTATTGTAAATATGTGTTGAAACCTGACAGCAGGTAGAGAAGTTAAATTACCTTGCATGATGCACATGTGTGATGGAAGCTGGAACAAGGAGATTGATACATGGATTAACAAGCATATTTAGTTACGTATGAGCTTCATCACTTTGTGGTTGCAAGGCAATAGCTTCCAATCCAAATACTGTCCAACTGTTACTTTTCAATTTGTTATGATCATCATCTATGTTCATGAATCTTGGGTGCTGGGTTTCTTTTTTCACTGAGACATTTTGGTCATTTGTCCCATATAAGGGTTAAAACTCGCCGTAACAATATTCACTAGCCTACCTTTTCAGACATTATGGCCAAATTCACTCAATTTTTTCGGTAATTATAAAAACAGTTAGGTCTATTACCAAAAATAACAGCTTTAGTAATGACTGAAAGATGTGCTAAGTACAAGCACAGAGGATGAGACGTACTAACTAAGTACACCAATGAGGATTTTGTTAAGAGTTAATAGCATGATGCACCACTAAAAGTACATAACTGCTGTATTCTGGAATTGTTCAGCCACCTATTCTAATAGAAAATCTCATCTGTGATGTTTTGTGACCAGAATGTCCCATGAAGGATTGAAAAGGAAAGACCTAACCGCATCCATCGGAAAGTAGCCCAGAGGTGGACTTAGCATCAGGTGGTGTAAGTGTATCTGGTAATGACACAAAGTTGGATTAACTTTGTATGATCTCATTTCTTGGTGTGGAATTAAGTTGAGCCTGTTTGGCGATAATTGGGAATTTANAACATGAAAAAGAAAATATTGCAAGACCACCNCAGACGCTCNTAAAAAACTGGGTGGTCATTGAGTTGTTAACCCTTGACTGGTAAATGATATCTATCACAAACAAGGTTCAGATCAAAGTGTTGCATATACATGGGAAAGAGCTACCAGATTATCAACAGAGAGTGCTGATTTCTCAGTAGATCAGGTTCTCAGATCTACAAGAATCTGGGCATGGCAGAGAAAGTACAAACCCAGCTAAAATGAATCTCTGCCTGGGTTGTCATGGCCCTTTCGCATCAAGCAAGCTCTNAAATTGTTTGCAGTGGTTAAAACATGAGGATGAGCCGTTGGATGAGTCATCCAATGCAGCNATCATATTGTTNGAATGGAGTGGCTGGGAGCTCCTANAGTCAGGTATTCTGAAAATTCCACGTTCATCTACCAACAGAAGTGATCTGCAGAGTCTAACACACTGAGCTTGCAAAACAAAAAACACCAATGACAACAACAGAAAAAAATCACACAATAACAAATACACCCACAAGCAAAAACATTTCCAAGTGTAGAAGTCAATAGCAATATGTACAAAAAAACTGAGTTGGTTGTTAAAGAAAATAATTGTGGCAAATGTGCAGTGTAGTCCATCAGCACCATAAAACTCAAACTTAATATGTTACGAATATGATTAGGATATCTCTAAGTGTTGTTCAAAGTTAATGTGGAAAACCCATAAAGAGGATCACCAACCTTGTCCTAGATTTTTGGGACATCATGCTTTAATATTTTTCTGTAGTTACTTGATGCTGCTTGCCAGAAATATGCCCCTCATATACCAGTGTGTGAGGCATGGCAATGAATTTGGATTAAGGGAGTAAACAGTCCCCTAAAATTGTCAGGTGGGTTGCTGGAGTGAATTTAGTGCATTATAATCTTTCCTATCTTCAAGTTTAAGGACCTCAAGCTTTTTGTGTAGTGGGGCTAATTTAAGCCTAAAGGATCTATACGTCACATCTCTAATTGTCTTGTGCAATACATCCAACCATCAAAGGCCTGTCTTGTCAACTTGACCCCAAGCTCCTATTGCATATTGCAAATGATTCTAGACAGTGTAAAAATACAAGGATTTGGGTGCACTTTCATTTGGATCAGTGGTTCCCAACGGTGGAGGAATTTCACAAATTCAGGGGAAGAATTTCCATTTAACAGTTAAGTTACTTAAATTCATTGTAAGTGTTGTACTTCTTTTTTAAGTTGACATTGGCTCTTTAAATTAGTTGTCACTATTCTTGTACGTTGTTTTGTAGTGTTGCGATTGGAAAGCCTGAGCTGCAAGTGCGCAAAACTTCACACTGTGGCAGCAAGCAACAATAGAGTTCACATGCTGCAATCTCTCTATTATTGCTTGTTTGCACCACATAAATATGGGTGTTGTTCTTTGTGCACATCCCGTTTGTGGTGAACTGCACATTCAGTGCAACGTCAGCGGAGTGGCTGCAACAGCAGACTATCACACATTTTTGTTGATGAACTTCAGTCCCATTATTTGACAACAAATGTTTTTTGTCCAACTTTTATTAATCAAGTTATTGTGGTCAACAAAGACCATTGTTCCAATTGTAGTTAATACTAGCTTATGAACCTGAACAGGAGAGGAATGAAAGTTCCACAGGGGAGGAATGAAAATTTCCAAAATGAGCAAAGGGTTGATAGCGTAAAAAAGTTGGGAACCACTGATTTGGATAGTGTCTCATTCTATAGATAATTTCAACACTATGCGAGATAGTTTTCTCATGTTTGGGAATGTGGTCTGACCAAGTAAGCTTGTCATTGATGTGCACCCCCAGATATTATATGGAGCGTTTTTGGGATATAGTGTTGTCATTATTTTTTACATTGAAGTCATTTATGTCAGTTGCCACTGGGATCTTTAAGCAAATGTGAAGATTTTGAATAATTTAAAGAGATTTTGTTACAAAGCGCATCCATTCATCTACTTTTTGTAGCTCAGTATTAACTATTTGTAATTATACATAATTTGTGTTTGAAATAGACAAAAGCAGTAACATCAGCGAAAAGAGTACAACTGAATGCAGATGCTGTTGGCAAATCATTGATGTATAGAGCAAAAAACAAGCGTCCAAGTGATTACCCAAGTGGTGTTACTGTTGGAAACTAGTGTGGGGTTAGTAGAACTATTGGAGCTTAAAACAGTCAGGTATTTCAAGTCCTCTTAGGGCTGTTGCACCTGTGACTTCCCACAGAGGAAAAGCAGGAGTAACATTGAATGAATAAATAAAATTCATAACTTTCAAGCTTCCTATGTCCTGGTAGGCATAATCTCAGTTTTTTGTTTTGAAATTTTTTGTTGTGTAGAGTTTTTTTATATGCTATTTGCCAACATATTGACAACAGTGATTGTAAGATTAAGCTAAGTGTTACTGGGGTGGCAATAACCATGCGGTAGAGTGTCCACCTATTGGAAGGTTGGATAAAAAATTCAAAGACAGGTGAATTTTTCTAAACAAGTAGACAGTAAGTATGGGTCACCAAAAACAAGTGCTGCTAGTTTTAGTAGAAATGAAAAAGTAGTCAGATTGTCCCATTTAGTCACATTTGGAATTGTCCATGAACAGCTCTATCTGCTTATTAAATCTGAGAAAAAACTGAGATGGTAGGTTGACTTCTCCATTTTTTTGGTTCATTTGACATGGAATGACCCCTAAATGAAATTAGAAAAAGTGTTTCTGAAAATATTAAAAAATTTTTTGTTGATTTGGATCTTTAACACCTTCGGTGCAGTGTGAAAGCCACTTGATTATTCAGCCAGTGTGGGATGGTTTTTGGGTGGTTTTTACCCAACAGCTAAACTCAAAATTGTAAGTACTTGTCCGGTTGACCTCAAATTTTCAGGTAAGATTGATTTTCACAAATAGAACATTTGTGTAAAATTTGGTTGCAAAGACCAAGTATAAGAAAAGTTATTCCATCCTACGCAACAATCCACTGAACCCAAATNTCATAGGTAAACGCGTTGCTAGCAATGCACGGCAACAGTTAGTCCGATGCGCTGGGAACAGAGTCCGGTTGCTTGATTAAAAATCAATACCTNGCAATGTTCATTCTCAATGGATTTAACTCAAATTTTAAGGAAAAGTACATAACGATCGGAAGAAAAATCTTGTAAATTTTGGTTGCAAGAAATATTGTTTTGAAAAAGTTATGGTGCTTCACAGAACAACTGCTCAACCTTGCTGAACAGAATAAAGTTTTGTAGCCTACTAGTAGATTTAGTAATGATTTTGAAAGTACGTTTCTCTGAAGGTTGCTGTCAGAATTACTTCAAGGTTGATGCGCATAGGTATGAAGAACATTCGTCAAAATTTTCTTTGCAAAAACATGAGTACGAATAAGTTATCGTAGTGTATGCAATAACTATCAGGACCTTTAAGTGTTTTGTAAAAAGTGTTGTAACCAAGGCCTAGCACAATGTTGCTGGATGACAAACTGCATAACTAAAAATTTTCTTGTTCATACTACCTGAGACTTTCAAAGGTTATGTAGGTAGGTATGGAGACCATTATTGTAAATTTTCATTGCAAACAAATGAACATGAAAAACATTATTGTGTTTTATGAAACAACTGTCAGCACCAAACTTTTTTTAAAGTGTTGTAGCCTAGGCTTAGCATGATGGTTTGATGCCAAACTTGAACCAAACTAAAAATTTGTGGTTAATTTGCATGAAATTTTCAGGGTTGATGTGTCTAGATATGAAGAACATTTGTGGCAATTTTTGTTGCAAAAAAGGAGTATGAAAAAAGTTATTGTATTGTCATTTTCGCTGATGGACAAGTCGCAAAGTGAATGATATATGTCATTCNGCACCCGGCACATTTGAAGTAACAGCATATATATGTCACTCCACACCAAAGGTGTTNATNCATGTACCTCTTCTGCTGATGCTTGTGAGGCCTTTGCTCATATGCAACAGCCAAACACTAGCAAAAAAATACTGAACAATGCACTAGCTCAGGGATCACCAACATGGTGCCCGCGGGCACCAGGTCGCCCGCAAGGACCATGCTGGTCACCTGCGGGCCAGTTTTAAAAAATAGGACTAAGATGATGAGTATTATCACATATATTAACATCATTAATGATAAAAAAATGGGAAAACAACTAATTTTTTATTTCAGAAGTGTGTAACAAACCAGTAGACCTTAGCGTTAATTGGTACCCAAGAAGTAGCTCTTAGTTGCATAAAGGTTGGTGACCCCTGCACTAGCTGATGTGTACAGAGCAATGCGGATATCATTGTGACTANGGCTAAGCTTAGAAATTAAACTATTTTTTCTTCCTATGTCCAAACACAGCACTTTTGAGAAAGAAATATAGTCTAGATTTAGCTGCATTTTGTCAATATAGCACCAAAGCATGGTGCAGTCTGCAACTTGTATTGTGCACTAAAGGCAACAACTACTGGCCAACATACATGCACATGCACCAAAAAGAATATAACAGTTTCCACATGTGATGCTTCTAACTATATTTATGGTGCCATGTGGAAGGACAAGATCAGAAATGAATTTTTTTTGTACCATCTGTAGCTCCTAGTTTAATAATACCAAAAAAATGCATGTACTAGCATGGTCATGTTTACCATTTTTCTGAGTGTTGATTTCCAAAAATCTTTTTGTATTGTGGATTTTATCTCAGGTGCTCAAGTGCTGGCTGACTGCTTCTTAGTTTCATAGATGTTGTAAAAAAGATATGTGCTCAAAACCCCATCTTCCCAGTAGGTAACATACATAAACTCATCTGACCTGAGTTGCACTCTTTCACCAACTCATGCTGGAGCTACAGTAGCTATCCTTGACTCCCTGTTCTTCCCAAAACAATCATTTTCTCTCATGAAGGTCCTGTCACACTGTGCTGACTTGTTTCAAACAAAAGCAAACTGTTCAGTGTCTGCTCTCATATGCCTAAACTCTCAATAACAGCTAAAAAGCAAATTAAAAAAAGTTAAATTCTCTTGTATGCAAATTGACTTTTTGATTTCAGCACTGAATTTTTGGAAAAAAGGAAAGCATTTTTGCTTATGCCACCAGCAGCAACAAGGATAATAAAAAAAATAAAAGTATTTCTTTGGTTTCGTAATTGAGAAAGTTAATGTTTAAGAGAAGGCAGAAAGCAATTGGTTTCTTTTGAAGAAGACTACTTCAACAGTAAATAAAAACAAATAATATACTTTGGAAATAATTTTTTTATGCACATTAATGTTGCCCCAGTATTATTGTTGGCTCTTCTTTGAAGTTAGCCCTAATATAAGGTATCTGATGAGAAAATTGGTCTTTATTGTTGCGATATGATATCTTTTGACTGAATGTAGAGATCTATAACAAACCTGCATGCCTAAAACTTTTTGGGTGGAGTATACTTTGTAAGGAGTTTTTGAATAACTTTGGCCATTTCCAATACTTTTCCAACTCATTGGTTTGTTTGCATTGAACAAGTCATTCTTGATAAATTCAGTTTAGTTTATCAGGCAATTTGCACAGCTAAGCAAAAACATGACCTCAAACAGTTTTTTCATTGCAGTGTTTTAATGCTTTTTTTCCCTCGTGCATTTTTCTTTAAATTGTTGTTAAAAGCTTCTTTGTTTTGCTCCACAGCTTGCCTTGTAAATCAGTGTGAAATATTTCAATTAATAATTGTTGCTGTTATGACTATCCTGCCAAAGAAAAAAACTGGTAAAGACAAAGGATGTGAGCCATCAAGTCATGAACATCATAACAGTAACCAGCATTCTGTAAGTTTGTCAAATCATTTCAAAATTTGTTTTGTTGAATCCTGAAATATGTAATGCTGTGCTATGTACCACTACAGATCTGGCATGTATTGGATACCAGCTGTGGTCATGTTCTTTTGAAATTTGAAACATTTACATATGAAATATGAAGAGATATAGCAGATTAGCAAGGTTTTGATTATGTAGTCTTTTGTGAAACTCGTGTAAACATGGTAAACCCTTCAAAACTGACTGGTTCCCAGCATATTGTTTCTGGAATAGCATCTGGTACTGAAAGTGTTATACTGTGCATAAGTAAGTTGTTCAGATGTTAACCAAGCCTGAAGTTGAAGTAATATTTACTATGACCTACATAACCTTAAATTGTGAAGTGGTTCAATTCTTATTGCAAGCTAATTAGTTATTTAAAGTATTTAGCATTGGTTGTAGTTGTTTCGTCCAAGTGTTTCATGCCACATTTGGAAATAAACTTACTTGTCATTTGTAGGGTGCTGACTCTCATGCTGTTCGGGCACGACATCAAACCAATCCATTGCGCTCAAGTGCACATGCTAGCAATGTGCTAGCTACAAGCAGAGTTGGACATGTGCCACTGCAACATTCTGTTGATGGTGATCCTGTTGTTGATTGTCACCCTGAGTTCAATGCAACGCTTAATCCTGTCCCCATTTCAGGAGAAGTTAATTACCAACCTCCTTCCCAGTCAGTTGTGGAGGCTGCTGGTTCATCCAAAAGTGCCCCTGAAGCAAAAGTAAACTGTGATAGATCAGCCCACACTGTGGCAAAGCGTCGTCACGGGCGAACATCACCTCATGCTGCCCTGCAGCCATACGCAAGGGGTAAGACGTCCAGAACTGATGGTGCTGGTGAATGCAGCTCTGCAGGTGCATCGCATCAGCACCCACCTAGGCGACATTATCCTGAAGAAAGAACACTTTCTGCAGCAGAAATACCCCAAAACTTGTCACCCACACCCCGTGGGACCAGACGAAGAACAAGACCAAAACCAGATGGTAAGGAGGAGAAAAGTGTGAGCGGTCACAATTCTGATGACGAACATGATGCAGCACGATTAAGAAGATTGCATCAAGGTGTAGACTTTGATGAGGTAAGCTTTCTTTGAAATGGAGATTTTTGTTTGATTTTGACCAACATTGCGTAGCATGCATTTGTGATCTGAACCTAAACCATATGTTAACATTGCCAAAGCAATGACCAAGCAAAACGTTTTTTTAAAGGACTCTCAAGAATATGCTCCTTATAAAATTGATAACAATCGTTTTCGATATCCAAACTACAGCCTTACTCTTTTTGCCGTCAAGACTCCTGAGTTAATAGAGCATTAGCTGATTTTTTAAAAGTGTTCTTGTGAAGAGAAATGCTTAAATTCATTGGATTAAATTTGCATTTCCTTTCGAGCATTAGCATCTATTGGATGTCACAAAGTTATAATAATGATTCATTGTGGAACATTTGATTCATTTGTGGAACATTTGCATGCCAGGTAATTTATCAAGAAATATCCTGTAAACATACAGTGTATTCTGTAAGCTTGTGCTTTGCAATATTTAAGGTTGTTTAACACATCCCAACTTTTTTTTCCAAACAGTAAGACTTTGAAAACCCATGTTGCCTATTACAGAAAAAAAATGTTCTCAAAATGGAAGTAATATTTTCTATTGCGCAAAATTGGAACTTGACAAATAATACATGTAAAGAATTTTTATGTAGTTCTGTTTACTTTGCAGAACTGCTTTTTTTCCAGCAATAGTTTCATATTCAAGATTTTTTGTTTCTCGATCTGTTTGTGGACAAACATTGTATATACTGCCTTATTTGTTTTAGTAAACTATCTTGGTCCAATTTCCATCCTGACTGAGATCAATAATTGTAAATAAATATTGCTACCTGAATTAATACATTTTTAACACTTTTGTGTATCTCGCCTGTTGATGTTTGAATAATTATGCTTCTAAATCAAATCAGAATAAAGTTCAGCTTATCTGCATGTTGTGACCCCAACCTGTTTGTGAGGTCTTTTAATACAAATTGCCCGCATTTCAAATGAGTCGTCTGATCTTTCATATCAACAAATGAATTCAAGGGTGTGCAACAATGCAACACTGGCAAGCCAAATACACATCAGATTTTTCCACTGGCCTCAGCTGCATGTGTCAAGCACTGAGTTAGACAACTGACTGGCCATCCACAGGAGATTGGCAATCCACTTTAAAACCGTAATGGTTGTTTAAAATCTGGGCCTTACCATGGGCCACTAAACTTCAGCTACTGGGCCATGGTTTGCCCACACCTGATTTAATTAATGCCATGGTGTTGTATCTGTCCAATCAAACTGTGCTGTGATAACAAAAACTGAAAATTTTCCCTTGGTTAAAAGCTAACAGAATATGACTACATTTTTAGCCATCTGAGTGGTTTAATGTTTTGGCTAACTAAAATGTTACTTTTTATGTTTGGCTTTTTTCATCAGACTCTATAGTTTTGTAGAATACTTTTATTTTTAATTTACAGTTGCTTATATAAAAGCTTTTGGAATCCATCATTGGTAACACTTTCAACTACCAGAAGTTTTTACTGTTTTTTTTCTAGCATTGTTAAACTTAAGCTGAACCTAATTCTTTGACCTACTGAAGTTGCACGATTCATGAAAAGTTAAGTTGCAAAANCAAAAGTTGTTGTGATTGATGCATCCTGACCAAAGTACATAACAATGTCGTATGTATCACAAAAATATAGGTGNAATTCTGTGCTGATAACACACTTTGTATCTCAGTGATGTGCATGATTCACACTCCTCACTTCANGTGTTTTGTAATGTAATCGCCACGATCCTTCACTTATNTCACTGAAAGTTTTCTAATGCATTCCACTTTCAGTTTTATTTCAAATGCATAAGCTGCCAAAGAGTGGTTTGCAGTATTTANCAACATCCTATNAAAAGAAATCATCAACAGTTTCTATTTTTTGCTGTTTGGAACTACTTTTCAGGTCACGTATGAAACTTTATGTTTGTAACAGTACTTGATCACTGAAACGTTTTCAAAAAACAAAACTTTTAGTCTTGCCATAATGCAATTGTTAGTCGTTATGGGCAGACATCACCTTACAGTGGTAGGGCAAAGGGTAAAGTTGCTCAACGTTGGAAATCTTGTTTTTTGTGGATCTAAGTAATTTTTGCTACATTTTTGACTGCTGCAAAACTGTTATTCCTGGACAAAAAACATTTGGGCAAGGTAATTTGCTTCTATAGTTCTGATGTAATTATATGATTATAATATCACTTTTTCCCATAGACGTTTGACACAATTTTGGCAAATTAAAAAAATTGTTTTTCGGTGTAGTAGCAACTTTTTGATGCTTAAGGTCTAGTAAAATATTTTGGGTCGAGCTAATATTAGTGCATCTGCATTCATCATTTGGGCATCAGCTGGGCCCCAGAGATTCGATAGTGGAAGCTTTACAATCAAATCAAAATTAATTGTTGGTCAATTGAAATCATCGATTGTTTTCAATTAATTGGTGTTGTTCCCTCTAACGTGCACAAATGCGCAGTGCCATCAGACCATTTTCGCACTGAAACCCCGTTCGTTCTCGCGCACGTGCAGCATCCCAATTTAATATCGTATATATATCGCACAGCGCTTTTGACGCTTGAAAGGCTTTGCTGGTTGAGTGTCCACGTGGTTGCGCAATTGTTTGAGTGTCCACGTGGTTGCGCAATTGGTTGAGTGTTCACGTGGTTGCGCAATTGGTTGAGTGTTCACG
>JGI24021J15306_10012489_pt1 | contig 10551 bp, 10 predicted proteins | sample Ectturendosymbi1_FD_15306 | JGI IMG/M metagenome (IMG submission 15306) | reverse complement strand
TACGTTCTGTATTGTCTGTTTTTATCAACCTGCGTTCTGCAGAGTGTGTGTGTTCATGCTATGGACTTCGTGTCTGCTCATAAACAAATAAATTAAAATAGGCAAATTTAGTGCCAGTGGAACAAGGGTAGAAATCAAGAAAAGTAGTAAAAAGATTTGCACCACGGTGTTCGTGAAAATCTCCCAGCACGCGGTGCAGACGTGATAAAGTAACACTGAGGACCGCCTGCATCAAAAATGTCAAATTTAAAATCAAAATAAGGACCGGTTGCCAGTATGTAGGCTACTTATACTACAGCGAAAACCTATACCGGGCCGTACAAACCTTCGACTGGGCCACATGCAGGTCGCCGTTTGGACATAGCTGAACTAGATGATTTTTCCTATTGTAAGGCTATGTGCGCTAATACATCCACACACCTGTCTTTGCAACATGTGCATCATTTCGAGCTTCGTCAATTCAGGCAAATTGACCATAACGGCTCACACAAGCTCATATCTGTTCTGTCCTCAGTTGTTGTACATATAACAGCCACATAATAAATTACGAAAGTTTTCTTGCGTACTTTATGCGCATTCTCAATTCTTGTGTGGTGTAGCAAGTTTCAAACTGTCCACCCTGGGTGTTCGCCATCAGGCCCGTACCTAAGGGGGGCGAGGACCTTCTGGAAAAATATGTTGGACAGTTTAAAAATTTGGGCCGCTTTTTAACCTCCTTTTACATCCCGTTAACCATAAACAGTGTATTTTCGGCTAGCTAAAACGGAATACTGTATAAAAGTTGCCAAAACCTTTGCTCTGTTAAGTATCCGTGTGGGATTTGGAAAGAAATTCATCCAACCATGGGTTCGTGCCCTGTGGTGCTCAAACAGTACAAAACAGACAATTCACAGTGACCGAGTAACACGAACTACTGTCCAAACATCACCTCGTGGACTCCACTTACTTGTCTGGTTAATAAATGATTTTATTCAACATACAGTTAAAGTCATCATCGCAAAAACAATCAGTTGAATTGTTAAACAATACATTCGTTTTGAGGTACTCGCACAACAGGTAAGCTACATGCTTTCACATCTTTCATTACCCTGACACTGTGTTAAAATGTGATGCTTAATACATGCAATCAGGTGTTGCTTGTTTACTGGTTACACGTCATCTCTTCATTCGCAGTTCATCGTTTTAACTATACTCACAAATTCTGCCACGAGTCAGTATTGCTGAAACACCGCAGAATCTGTCTGATTTTGCTTCAAGAAGCAGAACTGTACGTCCAAGAGAGACGTTCTTTCGTCGACCACCACGTTGCACCTGAGGTTCTGTCTTGCAACAGGCCTCGCTCCGCTTTTAACCCCTTCGGTATCAATCTGGTGACATCCTTTCCTGTCTGATTTATCATCACATGCTTGCAAAAAGTCAAATTGAAATTTCCTTCTTTTGTGCAGTTCGGGTTCTTCTGACTGGCTTATGGAGTTCTGTTGATATTTGATAACCATTCTCACATAGTTCTGTCGATATTCGGTAATCACTCTTGCGTAATTCGGTTGATATTCCTTAACCAACCTTTCTTTGTTGGTATTCTTTAGTCAACCTTCCGGAAAGTCTTTATTTCTTTTTATGATGCAGCATTTTCTTTCGTGGTTTGTTTACGAAAGCATTCAGTTCACCATAACTTGCAAGCACCTCAAACTCTTACCCAATACACAAGGTCAACTAATAATGTTACAGTAGTTTATTGCGGGCTCGTTGTCCATATGATAGACACAGGACCACAAAAAATGATTACCCATACAGTAGCGCATCACAGAATTGGTGTTTGCACATGACCAGCATTGAGAGGGGCAAAACACTTTTACAGTACCACAACCACTGTATCGTCATTCACAAGAGCACAAAGAATAGTTAGTCATACAGTAGCACAATTATAGAATCGGTGTTTGTACATGACCATCATTGAGAGGAGCAAAACACTTAGCAGCACTTCTTACTTTTTGCATGCTTGGTGTGTACACATTGCGCACACATTGTTTTTTTTACTACACAAAAGCAATACGGATGAGACGAGAAAACCTGCACAATTCACCAACTACTGCAGTTGGTCTGTCATACAGGAGCGTTGAATAATTGAGGAAAAATGAAGATTTGCAAAAAGCATCAGACATTTGAAGCGAACGAATAAAAAAATTAGATGAAGATATGGTTTCCCAGCAGGGCATCGAAGGTCCTGATACAATGGCTAACCTGATGTGGGCGAACATTTACATTTCTGGGTATGTAATGCATAATTCGGTGGACATTGTTATGCGCAGCACGAATGCACTTCATACTAGTCTGTGTGCACGTAAGCGCTTCATACTAGTAGTATTTGCTCCACAAATGGCAAGCATACAGTGGCATGCAATAGGCACGGAATAGTGTTTTTGCTGCAGGAGAGCACTGACCAAAAGTGTCTGAGTTCGTTTGCTGCACAGTATAGCGATTTCACTTGTCTCTGAATATCATCATCATTCTTCAGTGATGCATTTATCTACACACGAATGTATTTCCCTTGGTCAAAAAATTGTACACGAACACTGTTTAGAAGAACATTTGATGGAGCAGGTTGTTTATATTTTTTGGGCAAAAAAGAACACCAATTGTTTTGTTGAAATTAGAAGTGATTTCGTGTTCAGCAGCATAGTCACCACAAATATTCAGAAGACATTGCATCCTACTAACACTGGGGCTCAACACATATATATCATCAGCAACATTAGATATATAAGAGGTACAAAATTGCTGAGGCTGAGAATCCAATTTACCACACGAAATTCGGGACTGTGGATATGACAGTTTATGGGAAGCTGTAACTTTTATCTTAGCCGATTTGTGACACGTAAGATAAACCGAATGAAAACCCGAGTTCCACTTGTTCTCTCAAACGTCAGAACTTCAAGGAAATCAAAGACCTAACAGTATTTTCCAAACTCGGGATAACTGGTCAACCAACCTTCCAACTGAGTACCGTCGCAATGAAACAAAGTCACGTTGCGAACGAATTTATTTGGCACAATCGACAATAACGGGACGGCTTTGAAGATTATGAAAACAGTGGAAGAGGCGTTCCAGCACACCTTGATAAAATAAACAAAATGTGTCCAAGTCAGCGAACGCGACAAAAGCAGAGATAATGTCAATATTGCTTATCGACCGCATAAGCGCCTCATCCCCATTTTAGGTTGCATGGCCGGGTAAATCCAAACAGTAAGCTGCAGATACGCAGACAAACATCTGCAAGCAAGAGCGCAGGGCTGCTGAAGGTGTATTGGGTGTATTTCGGAAATTTTCGGGACTTGGTTGCAAAGCTTGGGGCGAGGCAGCAATTTTAACTGCTTGCTTCAGGAAAAACTTAGTTATTGTGCTTTTTCTTCCAAGATACGGTAATTCATTGATGAGATTGTTTGTTTTTCGCTTACAAACGCAAAAAGCAAGGACACTTATTTATGCCCTTTACGGTCTTACATCATTGCCACAAAATTTCGCTTGTCACTTATCGCTTGAAAGCAACCCCGTTTCTTTTTATAACATCTGTTGCTACGTTGAAGTTTTCTACATGGTTATTTGTTTAAGAGTTTTGCCACGGGCGTTCGCCTGATTATTGCAATCTTGTCGTGTCACGACAAGCTGACATAAACAAAGATACAACAGAAAAACACGAATCACACATAAATGATGCATAATGTTACGAGGATACGGTCGGAATCTATTGCAAGATATAAGAAACACATCTACGGCGCAAAAGACAGCCATCGAGATAGATTTGTGTCAGTCCATCAGACAGACCAAATAGGAATAGACGCAGCAACTCATCGTTACTCTAACAATGAAAGTGTTCAGCTAATTTGTTATCGGTTGATATATTACAGACCTTGATGCAAAGTATCGCGCGTGCAGCAACATGAAATTTGCAGTAAAAGAAATGGTGAAACTCATTTTCCATATCACCGCAAACCCAGATACTTTTATTCATATTAAATGGATTGTGGGCGAAAAATACAACGAACGGATGTCAAACGACGATTAACTCCCAAAGGTGGGAGGGTTACTATGCTTTGAAACGTGGTTAACAGGATTTTAAACGATTCATGAAGTTAGCGTGATGTGGAGAAGATGATTTCATGTGAGAGGGAATTCCACAAGCTAGAGGCATTGCGGAGAAAAAAAGTTGAATGTCAGATATTTTTAAGTGGAATCTGAACGTCCAGATTGTGACCCAAAGCGTTGGGAACAAATTCACTGAACTACCTACAGACTCACAGCAAAAGGGCAGGGCAACAAACTAGAAATGATTTTAAAAAGTAGCGCAGCATAGATATTTCGCTACGATGGCATAAGGTTCAGATCAAGTAGTACATCTGAAGTGGATGTAGTTTGTATTCAGCCTAATATAATTTTAGGGGCGGAGAGTTGCGCTTTATTTAGCAGATGTTTGTTACCATCGGAGCTGTTGTCATAAATAATGCCTCCGTTATCAAAAATCGGCAATGTCTGTTTTGTAGACAGTAAGGACCCTGTAGCGAGGAAGGAATTGGAGAATGAGCGAAAACGCTTAATTTTGGTCATCACTTTCTGATGAAGATGGAGAATGCATGCCACGAGAGACTGTAATGAGAAAGTAAACCCAAATGTTTATGCGTATCCGTTGGTGAAAGGTGAGTATTAGTGAAAAACAAAGGATGTTGGACATTCCTCTGCTTTGATATGGTCATGACGGCGGTTTGTTAAGTATTGCAGATGTATAGTATCATGTGGAAAGATCTTGACGAAGCACCTTATGCAGGTAAATAGGACATTGCTACAGAGTCTACTCTTAGTTGGCAGACTTACTGTTTGAGGATTTTATTTAATTATATTTTATACTTCATGCACTTCGCAGAGCTGATGATGCCTGACTTGTAGGCGAAATATATACTCCATGAAGATCTGTGTCGGATTCACTTCGAAAGACAGTGTTCTACACGTGAAACACTTCTAGACATCGCATGCAATCCTGTTGCACTTGCCAATCTGCACGAATTTTCTGATCTGTGCCATAATACGTGACAAGGAACCAGTTGCAGATTTACATATAATTCGTGGTTTGGGTGAGGATTCTGCCTCTGTGACAAAAAGACTAAGCGAAGCAAATTTGTGTGAGTTAATGTGCCTAACAACGTGCCGTCAGACCGCTACCGGTACTTTGTTACCATCTACACCGGTACCAGACCCAACTCGGGAACGATGGCGCGTGTAGCCTTGACTTTCGTTGGGGTAAAAAGGAAAAGCAAAGTTCACATCTTGCAGGTTTGTTTCTGTCTTTTCGAATTGTCGTCGAAAATATGGCTGATTCTCTAATTTTATTTACAGACCCTCATGAGCTTTAAGTCACTTTAACTTCTTGTATGGTTTTGCGGCCGTTTTACATCCGTGTCTTGGACAACGCGCCGTCGGATTCCTACTGGTACTTTGTTACCATCTACACCGGTAGCAGACCCAACCCTGGGACGACGACGCGGGTGACGTTTACATTATTTAGAACGACAAGCAAAAGTCAAGTTCATATGTTGCACGTTCAAAAAAGAGACAATGTTTTATTTTGCAACCATTTCACATCCGTTTCGGACGTGCCGTCAAACCGCTACTTTGTAACCATCTACACCGGTAGCAGTCCCAACTCGGATACGACGGCGCGGGTCGCACTGACCTTAGTTGGAACGACAAGCAAAATCCAAGTTCATATGTCACAAATTAAAAAAAGAAACAGTGTTTTATTTTGCAGCCATTTTACATCCGTGTATCGGATAACATGCCGTCGTACCGCTATCGGTACTTTGTAACAATCTATACCGGTAGCAGACCGAACTCAGGTACGACGGCGCATGTTGCCCTGACTTTGGTTGGAACGACAAGCAAAAGCCAAGTTAAAAAAAGAGACAATATTTTATTTTGCAGCGTTTTTACATCCGTTTCCGACAACGTGCCGTCGAACTGCTACCGGTACTTTATTACCATCTATGCTGGTAGCAGACCCAACTCTGGTACGACGGCGCGGGTTGCCCTGACCTTAGTGAGAACCAGCAAAATCCAAGTTCACATGTTACAAGTTAAAAAAAAGACAATGTTTTCCTTTGCAGCGTTTTTACATCCGTTTCGGACAACGTGCCGCCAAACCGCTACCGGTACTTTGTTACCAGCTACACCGGTAGCAGACCCAACTCTGGGACGACGCCGCGTGTCGTGATGATCTTGGTTGCAACAAAAATAAAAGCGAAACCCATAGAGATTTCTTTCATAAAAACTTTCAGAAATTGTCATCAGAAATGCGGAAGATTTTTTAACTGACAACATAATCTTATTTTTCATCTAGTTTACATCGACGGTTCCGAAAATGGGCCGTCAAACAAATACCGGTATTTCGTGAAGATCTAAACCAGCAGCACAGAGGAATCAGGAACCTCGGCGTGCGTCGCCGAAAAACTGATTGGAATCATGCAGAGCGAAGTGCATGCTTAGTAGCTCAGTGTGACGTATCTGTTGGAAAAATGGAAGTTTTGTTTCTGTTTCTCAGTTTTACACTTCCTCACTTTGTGTCTCATAATTACGCGAGGCTTTCGCCCATGTTTATAAATTTGTGAAACTGTGCAGTAAACCCTTGCTGCCAGACAGAAAAATTACGAAAGACATCCGAATTATAAACGCTCCTGACTTCAAACATCCAGAAATAGGATGGATGTGAAGAATCTTCATATATTTCCATCTTCCGCAAAGCCGCGGCCTTAACAGTGCACACAGCAGTTTTGTTTTTCCAACTCTGCGTCCATTTAGCATCCTGGTGAAGATGTCGTTCGGGAAAACTATACGCTGAAAAAGATAACATCGCAGCTAGTTATTTTACATGCTGTGGCAAGATCTCAGCTAGGTTAATCTCCATGCTGTAGCAAGAAAGAAAGGAACTANAAGTCAACCGCATGCAAGCCNCGACACTCGACAGAAACAGCTCGCAATGCCTGACATCTATCAACCTGCTTTTGAAGACGTCCCATTGCAGTGAACATACATTGCCCTGTTTGCAAGATAGCCCATATACACATAAGCAACCCATATGTTGGGCCTGTGTATATGTACATGCAGTATATATAAATATTACACAGTCAGACCTCGTTTGTCCCAACTCCGATTAACCAAAATCCCCGCTATCCGACACACAGCTGCTAGGAACAAACTTCTCCCAATGTCTTTCGCCCCTTGAATCCGGAAACTTCGCTGTCCGACTTCGACACGGAAGTTTAGTAATGGATATATCAAATCAATAGAAAAAAACCCTAAACCGGATTACGCCAACTGCTGGTTGTTTATTAAATCACAATGGAAGTGTGAAAGTCAACTTTCTACGCAGAATGAAAGTAACACTGGCAGAACAGCATGTGCAGGACGCAGTTAGGTCTCTTGTACAGTTCTTTTTCGCGTTAAATCTCAGTCCGAATGCATACCAGCTTGCGCATATGGATCTGCTAATACACAAACTACGAGTGTGTCATTTGGTCATGTTCCACATGCAGTCTACATATTTGCTGCTGAAGTTGACAGTTCGTCCTAGTCTACAGGTTTTTTCCCTTTGAGCGTCCGCTTAGGTTCGTTCTACTGCACATCTTCACCTGTTTATATTGTTAACATTTGCTCTGAGTCGTTGTTGTTGTACAGGGCGTCGGCGCAGATTTATATGGTTTCAGCAAGCGGAACGTTGGTGAAGAGGCTGGAAATGTCAAAGATGTGATACGGGTTCGTAGCTTTTAGTCCCAGACGTTGTGAAATTGTTTTGATATTGCTTTCGATTTATTACCAGATTCATTTTATTGATTGCCCTGTGTTGTTGCAATTCCTACTTCGAACAAGTTCGAATTTTTCCAATATACAGAAGAGTCCCATTGTTCCATTTAAAGCATACAATCTCCTAGATCACTATGTTGTAATTCACAAAAACAGTAGCGCTTCTTAACCAGGTGAATGGTTCACACCAAGGTGAATGAATTTTCTGTTGATAAGTTTTTGATCTTTTTGCTCTTGTTTTTTACCAACCATATATCAACAATTATGAATAAAATGGCGAACTTCAAACGTTTTAACATTTCGTCTAAAACACTCAACAGCTTACCACTTCAGGAACATCGTACTGTGATATAATTCACGACCTCTGTGGTATAATAGGGATATATTTTACCGAGAGGGGCCATGTTTCACTCTGTGCTCTGCATGAGCGTCCTGTACTCCTGTGCGAAGGTTATCTGGTAGAATCGCAGTACTTTCGAAAGTTTCATTCTCAAATCTCTCGAGTGAAAACTAGACACCTGAACACTTATCAGAGTAGCCTTACCAGTCGAAGTAAAGGAGTAGCGTTTTTGCGATATTTGTTTTTTCATTTGGAAATGCGTACAAAACATTTTGCTTTGATTAAAGTAAGTGTAAATCAATAGACGAAATCGATCAGGACAGGCCAGCTTCGCAGCTTAAAGAACCAGGTTTATAAAGCATGTTTAGCGTCGAGAATAAGTTTCCTTCGGCAAGATTTTTATCAGAACGTCTTTCAAACTATATCCCTATTATCGGGATTTTTGGGTTGGTTTGTTCGAATTCCCAGAGCATAAGGAAATTGCAGACTTGCAACAACTGGATATCATGACTACCGCGTACATGTCAGAGGAAAGATTTTCATATTTGGTTGAGGTCATGGTCATCCGGGTCTTGCATTTTGAAATTTGATTTTTCCAATTAAATTTTTGTAGAAAAATTGTTTTACGTTTGTTTTGATTTGGAAAAATACAACTTCAGCGTGGTTGCCCCTTTCCTTAAAAACCCTCGGAAAAATGCTTTCCACCTGGAAAAATCCACCATTGCCCCCGTCTGGAAAAAATCTTTGTGACGCCCATGGTCGATCTGAAAACTAAAACACGAAATGCGTCGACTCCTAGTTGAGGGTGTTGCGATCGGAAAGCCCGAGCGGCATGTACGCAAAGCTTCGCACTGTGGCAGCAAGCAACAATAGAGTTCACACGCCGCGATCACTCTATTATTGCTTGTTCGGGCCACATATGGGTGTTGTTCTTCGCGCACATCCCGTTCATGGTGAATCACACATTCAACGCAATGCCAACGGAGAGGTTGCAACCAACATTGTTGCAAATGCAACAACATCCCCTCCTTTTTACAACGAACCGCACCGATTGCACGTACTTTTTGTGAAATCTGCACCTGGCACGACCTTCACATCCTGATAATAGCATTATTTTGTTGCGATTGGAAAGCCCGAGCGGCATGTGCGCAGAGCTTCGCACTGTGACAGCAAGCAACAACAGAGCTCACCCGACGAGATCACTCTATTATTGCTTGTTCGCGCCACATATATGGTGTTGTTCTTCGCGCCCATCCCGTTCGTGGAAAATCACACATTTAACGCAATGCCAACGGAGAGGTTGCAACAGAGGAAATGAATTAATCATCTGCGGTTCGAAAAGACAGATCATTAAATTTCGGGAGCAGTGCAGTAAATAGAAACTGGCTTTCTGTTGTAAAAGTTTATAGTTTTTTTTGTGCTTTTGTTATTGCGTCTGCGGTTTGATTCTCAGAGCCCGTAGTTTTCAGGTTCTGTGCCGTCGCTCGTTAAGATATCAGATGACGAGACATGGGTTATCGTAATCGATTAGTTTTGAGTAATCGTAATCGATTGAACTGGCTAAAAATGACATGTAATCTTAATCGATTACCTTGTCAATATAATCGTAATCGACGATAACCCTTGCATTAAACTTGGAAATCTTCACCCTACATCACTATGCGATATGAACCGCGGTTTTGGTGGCTGGGTTTCCTCCTTTATCATAGTTTGATATGGTTATGTTTGAAGGGAGGCCATTAGCTCGTCTGTGTGCATTAAATCCAGATAGTCCAGCGCCATGCACAGCGTTTGTAGCAAATTCTCGCTTGGTTCCTGCTGGCTTTCCTGTTGGCTGCCGGAAGTAACGTCGTGAGTCTAGCGAGACGTAGTAACAAAAATAAGAGTTCTCCTTAAAAATGAGTTGACATTCGTCAACACAAGAGATAGCAGTACAATTCCAATAGGTGATGGTTTTGTTTATATATATTCAGTGTAAATCTGTAAACGTAAGTGCTGGAGTAGACTACATATATAATTAGCAAAGTAACTTATATAAGATAATTTAACCAAAGTCGAAAGCACCTTTCCACAACGCTGATAACTAGCATGTCAGAGGAAATCATAGCCACATAACTGGGATAGAAAGTTCAATGTGTAGCCTATGCTTAAGTCATCCACTTCCAATATTAGGCTACAAATTTTTCACAGAGGTCGAATCACTCTAGAATACCAAGGTGTAATGAAAACCTATTAATTAGTATTGGGGTAATAGTCCTTCAGCCCAATATCTAATGTCTTGTAACCTACCGAATAATCTTCCAGTTTGCTCAACCGATTCAATTTTGCTGATTGTTTCCCTAACTAGGTGTAGTTAGCCTACAGGC
>JGI24021J15306_10012488_pt1 | contig 10551 bp, 12 predicted proteins | sample Ectturendosymbi1_FD_15306 | JGI IMG/M metagenome (IMG submission 15306) | reverse complement strand
GCTGAGACATTATGAAATGCCTGAATGCTTCTATGTTAAAAACTGCTGTTTTGAGCTCGTGCAACAGTTCTATCATGCTACAGAATTTGGTAATGTATACTGAAAGATCGAAAATTAATAGAGCTGATGAGAGACAAACAAATATTCGTTCCTTAGCCAGATTACGAATCTTTAAAGAATTCATACCTTATGGTTACGGAACAAGTCGTTGAACCAAGCTTGGCCATTTGCGGACTACAAAGCAAAAATATGAATTTGATCAACGTGTGACTAGACAACGCATTTTCTCTCAAACTTCTTGTGATGAGATACAATTGCCTAGTCAAAACCAGTTTTTGCTTTAACTCTCTGATAACAACCTCATTTAAGAATTCACCATAACTGCACTCGTGTTTTTGGCTTAATCGCGGCACAGGAAATTGAAAGACGATCAGGCGAAAGTTGCTTGGCGCAAAAGCCTATAAATCGTACAAGACAGCAAATCTGCCTCATCAGTAGAGTCAACAACAAAAGGAAGAAGGTAACTTCCTGAGCAGTCTGTTTAAGTACTTATCGAAAATGTGTTGGACATCGCTATAACTCTGCCGCCTCTGACAAATAAAATATTTCCGCTGGGCAAAGCACTAAGGTCATTGCTCGCATTCCTCCGGCGGGAGTTTTTCACCGGAACAAAATCTTCAAAGCCAGCGAAAGTCAAACATCAACTGGCGCCGTAAACATTGCAGTGCTTTTGTACGAGCCCTTGTTATTTCCACCAGGCGCTGCTTGATTCGTGTCCTATTCTATCTTCATAATGAACATGCATCCCAGAAACTGAACCGATGCGCTAAAATATAATTTATCTCCACCAAAGTGACGCAGTCCAATCAATCAGCAAATAGGATCACTGTATTTGAGTAAGATTTCAGGACAAAGGACTCGCGGTGTTGCGTGAAATCAATTTCATATCAAAAAATCTGCTGATTGATTGGAATGTGTCGCCATTATGGAAACTAATTACTTGAACAGATATGTGCGAGTCCGAATCGTCGCTAAGTCATGAAAACAGAAACCGGTCGGCTGATTCCTCGAAAGCTTGCAGCAAACCTGAGAGGTTTTAATTGTCGCTAAAGTATAAATATAATACGTGGACTGAGGACTAAGGTAAAAAAGCGAGAATGGTAGTTTGTAACGAAGTTACAGAAATAAGTTTTTCAGTGGAAATTTACAGTACAAACGTCTTTTTTAAATCTTTGGTCTTGTTAACTTATAGTTTAATTACGTACATTATTATCAGAGCCATTTAAAGTCATAAAAGTCATATTTTTTCTGTGCTTCAGCAAGCTGTGAAACGAATTTTAAAACAAAAATCGCACTCCTACCAAGTCTATAACAAAGTATTAAAGTCATATTTAAAATGTTAGGTCATAAAGTCATATTTTGCATATTTTCAATCTAATTCAATAAGGAAACCAAACAATCTCAGAATATCAGGTAAAAATACTGTATCACTAGATCCAAGCTGCATGATGTAAATTGAACCCACTTGGGCACCCTGCGAATGTTGGCAAAGCGTATGTGAACTAAGATATTTTGAATGAAATCCAATGCACTGCCTAAAAATGCATAGTCTTGCTGCCCCAAAGAAATAAACCAATGTCCATGCATGCTTTCAATTTACTTCAAACCAATCTACTGTATATGTTTTGCTCATCGTTTGAGTCATTTATTTTAGTGGGGTTTCAACAAACCATGGGGCTACCATATCTTACGCCTATTTTCGCTGGTAATTCTTTGTACAGTAGTTGTATGTTTCAACTCAGTCATTCTGTTGGTCATATAAAGTCATATTTTCTGAAAAATAAAGTCATATTATCAAGTTTTTTAGGTCATAAAAATGGCCCTAATTATTATGCAGCTATAATCACTCTGTGCCATCTCTTTTAAAGGTGTGTAGTACACGTCATGGTGTGGTCTTATTGCCATCAAGATGATCGCGAAAACTTCTGGATCTACGTACCGCATTTGAACTTCGTGGAAACCCTGTTAACAAATTTTCTGCTTCATAGTTTTGGTGTCAGCGACGATGTACAAAATTCATGCCATCAGCAAACGCATATGTATACAAGGCAGTCTCAGCGGCGAAAGGAAAAAATAGCTTGTCTTTGCTGATAAATTTCGGTAGACCCTGGTTAACGATGTGTTGGTGTAGATTTTTCAGTTTGTTCAGCGCGCTGCAGAGTACATCCGGTAAGCCAGCTTGCCCTGGATCAACAGCCAGCATGTCATTCAATTTTCACAGCAAACACTTGAGATCGTTGTCTGAGAGGAACATGCGTTTTCTCCTGAATGGTCGTCAACCGAGCTGCACGTCGTGGATCAATTACTCGGTGTAATATATTCAGACAAATTAAAAGCTTGTACTCTTATGCCAATTTACGATGAAAAGCTTAATGCTGCAAATTGCCAGTTTCAGAAAAGATGCACACCATAAGCAAATTGAAGTTTACGATGTTGTGAGTGATTTACCGAGGCTGGTAAGTCTGATTCAGTTTGACTTCTGCTGGATTAAAAAAATGCCCTCCACAACGCAAAGCAGCAGCGATGCGCGCATTTTCCGCATACTGCATCTCTAATTCTTAAAGTGCCTAATTCTCAAAGTGCACGGAAGTGTAAACAACCTTCGGCTGCAATTGTAGCGCTCCTTTAGTGTTTTTTGCGCTCAGCAGAACACTTTGTGGTTACCTTTATATTTTGCTTGCACTCAGCAGAGACATTTATAGCATGAGTACAATTTAGTTTTTAATCTGATGATTGAAGGGAAAGAAAATTAAACTACGCAGTCATGTTACTGAATTTTTGAGCGTTGACACTCCAAGACAATATTCTGTTGGTAAGAAAATTGGTTTATTCATGCATTTTTGTGACTCAAATTACGAAATAACACAAATGCAACAAGAAGAAGAACAACATCAAAGAACAGGAATTAATTGCATGCTGATGAGAATATAAAAATTAAAAACATCAAAAGTTCAGGCTTAGCGAATTGATGTTTTCTAACATACTTGAATTACAAAGGATTGGGGAAAGACCATATGGATCAACTGTTCAGCAACCACCCCTGTTGCATAAATCAATTTTGATTGAAGATGTTTCACATATTGTAGCATTGTTAAAACAATGCCGTTTAATATTTTTGCCAGCGAAGTTTGGTGAAACAAAAGTAGGTTAGTCTGCGACTCAACGGCGTCAGAGGGAATGATATTACGCTTTCTCAGCAGGGGAGTGCAGAGTAGGGCGACATCCCCGAACATCCAATGCAGGGGTAATCGAAATAGTGAAATTACAAAAATTAAAGTGCTGTAACTAGATGCTTTTTTGTATTGTAAGGCTAGTAACACATAGTGCATGGATTTAATTTTTCGAAACATGTTTTTTGTCAACACCAATTTTTTACGTTTTTCACATACACCTCTATTTCTCACACTCCTTAATACTAAACTAGAAGTTGGTAAGGGGGCATACAATCAAGCTGGCGGTAGCCCCGGGAATCACCAGACCTCTGCACGCTCCTGCTTTTCAGTGAAACAACGATTCTGCTTCGTGATGATCCTATTGCTGCGTTTCTTACAGCTGCTCAGGTCTACCTTCGCCGTTTACTTGTCCAGTTGCGGATTGCTCGTAACAAACCGAAAACCTGCGATGTTTGTCAGTGACTGTTACTGGCACAGCATCACGTGATTAAATACCTTTCCGTAACGACTTATTGGAGCTCAATGCAGCAGGTTAACCTGAAAATAACGTAATGCATACGGGACTCTGTGCTTATTTATTAGTGCTCATCTAAAATAATGCAGCAGCGTTGTTTGGATACGGACAGTTGCGCGCTGCGTTGGTATTGATTCAAGTATTTTAAACCTCATTATGGTGGTTAACATTGTTGCTCAGTCGTATTTTAGCTCGAGTGGATCAAAGAAGGGGATAAAAAAATTTTATTATACTGCGAGTAGTAACCACTAAAGCCAACTTTAATAGCCATGCAAATAGTGCATTGGCATTTGAACAGGAGAAGCTCCTTTTCCTGTCATAAATACGTTTGTAGTCATTGGGTTTCTTTGGCGTGGTAAAAACTAAGGGCAAACGCCTGCAACTTGAATACAACGTTTATTAAAAATAAATTGCAAACAGTTGAACAAAGCAAATGTCACCATCGGGAGAAAGTAAAAACAATTACTAGACTTTACAAAAATAAAAGTTTTTAACTGCTGATTTTCGTCGGCCCTCTGAAAAACGATCAAAACTAAATGGAAAACATTCGCACTTCATTCAACTGCAAAGCTAAGGCTAGTCCAAAGTTTAAAATTGACAGCAAATCATCGTACGTGATTCATTTCATATAACTTTGATCCACAATCGAAAATAAAGTAACCGTTAGTCGTCACACCTACAAATGTTTCTTTCAGCGCAAAGAGAAATGTTTGCTCAGCACGCTTTGATACACAGTAGTCAACAAATATGAGTGCAGTTTTAAAAACAATCTCAACCAACAATGTGGCCGGTGTGAAAGCCATGCGATCGCAGTTTTTTGTAATTCGAAAAGGTTTTGCTTAGGAGAACATTTTAAGTTTATGTTTTTTTCTTCGTTTTTTAAGAAAAGGTTGCCCAACGAATTAGCACAATAGTGGTTTAACAATTCGTCGTGTGAGGTTACCGCAAGTGACGTCACTCTGCTATGGGCGGGAACGGGTGGACGGTTTAGTAACACCACTGCAGATTTTACAATGCCCAGACGATCACCATTAACTTAGCAGGCGATTAGGCATGAATGAACGTGTACAGGACGCAAAAGATTCGATGCTTTATAACCGAACCGCAATCGCTTCAAAGACGTCCACCTTCCGCCGATAAGGTTTGTGTTTTGCTCCATTTAACATCACGCTTTTGGGCGTGAATCTCGCCTTGGGTTGGCTCACAGCTTCATCATCTGAGGATCTCCTGCAAGGTAGCACCTGGAAAGTCAACTCAGAGACACCATAATGATCGAAGATACAGCGTGGCCTTTGATAGCTTTCAGTAAAAANGCATTTGAAAGATCTGTTGCAGCACTGTTACGCTTATTCATTTTGCTTGGCACTTGGTTCTTCTGGTCTTATTGCATTGNTTCATCCCAAAAGCGTGTCTTTCCTTTTTGTTTTGTGAGGCACAATTCGTATCTGTGCTCCGTAGAAACCCTGGACTTGATTCGTACAAAACAACACTCGATTTCTTAAAGCATCCAAACGAATTGAATGGTGAAACGAAACGAAACAATTTTTTCTTAAAAGCATGTGATAAATTCGATGGTAAGTGACGAAACAAATGGAATTTTTTACTTAATATATCCAGAGCGAAATAGTTGGATGCCCGTTGGTGAAGACAGTCTGCAAGCATTTTATAAATCGTCACTGTTCATATTGGCGACGTTACAACAAAACCCTTGCCTAGAGTTTATCGTGCAGTAGAAAAACTACTGGACTGCATCTCACTGTCAACCACGACTCTTCTGTTTAATCGATGCAGCCACTAACGAAAGAAAAACACGACCCTCAACGTCGCATGACTCACAAAATCACAATTTTAAGTGGAGGCCACTGAGACCCCTGCGTTGTCTATACGGTGGTCCGTCAAGAGCTTGAAGTGCTCGGTTCGCGTAACGAGAGTTTATCCTGTAAGATCTGACTGGCACAGAACAAGTCAAAATTCAAAACCCTGTCCGAACTCAGCACAGACGAAACGGAAAGAGGCGGCATCGATACAAATTAAAATACGAGTTGAATTGTGCCGGTGAATCTTAGCAAAGATGCCAACACGCACGGAACATTTATGATTCATTAAGGACTTGCGTCAAGGATCAGTTGTTCTTCAGCTTGCGCATTTGTTGGTCGCGATCACAGCTTAACACCAAGGTACGATTAAAAAAACACTTTTTGATACCAATATCTGCCCTACGCAAATGTGGTAAGATGGTGTAAACAACTTGAACGTAATTACACAATGCGCTAACTTTAGGTGGAAATCTTCTCGTGAGAAAAACAGGAAAATCTTGTACTTTTTCACCGATTTTTAGCTTCCACCTTTCCTGTTTTCACTTCCTTATCTGTCAGCACCTTCCGACATCCTTTCCACCACCATGGCCATTTTTTCTACCAGCATTCCTGCTTTCATCTCTAAGCAGAGGCTCATTGAGATTTATTTTGTAGCGTGTGCAAAGCGCTTTTTTGTGGGTCATTTTCTACTGGGTCTGACCTTTGACATCCATCTCACGCTCTCAGCTTGTGCCTTTGACACGGCGGCATGCCAGCGTTATAGAAAGCAAATGATTGTACGACCCAGGGACGCCGGAATGAGGGTGCATGACGGGGACACTGCCAAGTTGCCCCTACGTAACAATATCATGTGTAATATCATGATTTATCAAAATCGACTTGAAACAAATTTATTGCAGCTATTCGGGCACATATAAAATTCAGAATAGTTTTGTATAATTTCTGTTATTGCTTTTGAGGTAAACATTGTTGCTGAACATATAAATTCGAAAAGAATGACTAGCACATTGCGCTCTTACACTGAACTCAAGGAAACATAGTTTTCAACTCGTGGTTCGTCAAAACCATGGGCGTCCGCAGGGGGGCAAAACGGGCATTTGCCCCTCCCTGGAAGTTGTGACTAAGAACCCAAATTTTCTAGAAAACCTGTAGTTAGCAGCTCACTTCCGATTAATTGATTTCTTGCAATAACAGTATATTTGCCACCATGACACTCACACTGCACAAGAGACAGGTTTATTGTTCTGGTGTCATGCGTTGATGAGCTTGCAGTTCACTCAATCCGCTTCTTTGCCTGCAGAGGCAGTTTGCCATACTTGCGAGAGGATTGTTCTACTATTGATCTTTATTGTATAACAATAACATGGCAACAAATCTTCTAATATTCACTTCAAGCTACGATATTACTAGTAGGCGTTTTGCCGAAAGTGACTGTTGAACGCAGACATCCTGGCAGGTAATGCAGCGAGACGGTGACTGCTGATAGCGGTAAGCAATAGGGTTGCGGAGTCGGAGGTAAAAAGTTTGACTTCAACTCCGACCTTTCCAAAATTTCCGATTTCTCAATATAACTTGAATGAAGTTTGGCTGTCCACAATTTTGCAGCAATTAGCAACCAATGGAAATCATGGTACACAGCAGGAATTATCTGTTTCAATAAGTTTCGAAAGAATTTGCACGATTTCAACAGGAATTCCCAACTTAAAAGTGCGATGTAAAATGATTCAATTGGACTTCCCAGGACCGCCACCAGCGAAAAATTTCGAGGGGGCAAAGTCAGTTTTGACAACGACTATGACGTCATCGATTAGCAGTCAACCATGATGCGACTTTTTTGCTATGATCAGCTTACCAACATTGGTGGAGGAAACTTTCATAGTGGGGGAGCCATGGGCGTCCGCAGGGTTGGTAAAATGGGCATTTGCTCCCCCTGATAATTGGCATACGAACCAAATAAGCTATGTCTAGAAAACCTGAAGTCAACAGTTTAGTTCCGATATTAGTTGAATTAATTCTTGCAACGACAGTTTATTTTCCGATATGACACTCACACTGCACAAGAGCTAGCTTCACTGTACTGGTATCATGCAGTGATGAGCTGCGTACGGTTCACTCATGCCCGCTCATTTGCTTGCAGAGGCAGGTTGCGAAACTTGGGAAAGGCAATAGGTGTTTTGCCGCATGTGACTGTTGAACGCAGACATCTTGGCAAGTAATGCAGCGAGATAGTTACTGCTGATAGCAGTAAGCCAAATAATTTTATACTGCGTGAACAGAAGCAAGGACGCCGGAAAGCAGGAAAGTGACAGGGGCATATCCCTCTGCTCTTTCACAAGGGAGCGGAGGTGCCTTTTTCATTACACTATCATGGGCAATTTCATGGTTTATCAAGATCGAATTTAAACAAATTTATTGCAGCTATTCGCGCCACAAGAAAATTCAGAATGGTTTTCAATCACTTCTGCTATTGTTTTTGAGGTCAATATTGTTGCTGAACGGAAACAAAAATATTGGTAACGATTTGCTNGCTTTCTATAAGTTTTCTTGTCCCTCAACTTAATACTGCGCCCCCTGCCCTACTGTTTTGGCGTGCCTGAAAAGAAGCATGAGTGAAAAAGAAGCATTGCTGCCAACAAAGCGCAAATTTTGAAACCAATTTTCTTCCATGTTACGAAAATGCGCAGTACCACCAGCATCGTCGCCAGAAAGTCTTCAATAGGGGGGCTTTACGTCTGTGCAGGGGGGCTTGACATTTTACAATTTAACAAATTCATCTGATTCGTAGTATTTAGTACTTCAAATTGGCGAGCCTGGAGGTTTGTTTGGGGAGGGCTTAGCACACCAAAGCTCCCTCTGTGGCGACGGGACTAAGTACCACCAGACCATTTGGGCAGTGAAATCTTATTCTTGAGCACTTGCACTATTCCAAAACATAGTGAAAACATTAAAACAAAGAGAACCTATTTGAATTACGTGTGCACCTTGTTCGTATTTTGGTAAAGTTTTATACTTATTCTAATAATTTTATACTTATTCTAATAATTTACCGCAGAAAGGGTCAAGCGTTTTGCGTACGTCAATTTGCGTTGCATCGTCAGCAACCTGAAAGCTGAAACTGACAAGCAAAATGTTGTTTTTGCCCTCCTGAAAAAATTTCTGCGGACGCCCACTGGGAGGCGCAAGTGCACTTCAGAAAAACGTGGGAGATTTTTTCATTAAATAATTTACTTTAACAATGGACCGAATACTGATTGTGTTGCTAAACATATTTAGGCAAATTTCGAAATGTAAAAGAGGGGACCTAGTCCCCTGCGGCCGCCACCCATGCTTACTCATTAAAAGAGAGGAAATGATGATAAATTCAGAAAAGCTTAAGCTCCTTCCGGATTATTACTGTTGCGATCGGAAATTCCGAGCGGCATGTGAGCAAAGCTTCGCACCGTGGCAGCAAGCAACAATAGAGATCATGTTCGCAATCTCTCTTACTATTTCTTGCTCGCGCTTCATATATTATGGTGTTATTCTTCATGCACATCCCGTTCGTGGTGAATCACACAAGCAACGCAACACCACCGGAGAGGTTGCAACATTACCAATCCAATATACTATTTCACAAAAAGCTCAAAAGCTTTTTGGTAACAATTTAGCAGTAGTCTTTTTGAAGTTTTCAGATGGAAAACCAATAAATCAATCCTAGACAGCAGATAATAGAAACAACAGAAGAGTAGATGACACGTTATACAAATAACACAGTGAAAAACATTCATACAAACCAAAAAATAGCACATGATTGAAGGTAGCTGCTGGAAGTGCCTAAATCTGCTAGATTGAAAATTATGCAGCTACCAGTGCGAAAATCCTGCTAGATTTAGCAGAAAATCAGTTACAATTGCCACTCTGTGTAGCAGTAGCCTCGATTGGTAAGGCCTTCCCACACCTTTTTCATGTTTTGTTTTAAAATGAGTTTAAAGCTGTTTTAAAATGGCTAGATTTATGGGAGCGTTCCCAACTTCCCACACTTTTTTTGTAAGCACTACATCCCTGATTGGTATAGCATATGGATTCCTGCTCTTTGAGGTCACATTTAGAACCACAACGTCACTTTCATGAAAGGGATGGTTTCACGCAGAACCGTCGCCAGAAAGTCGTCAATAGGGGGGATTTGGGTTTGTGCGGGGGGGCTTTACGTTTGCGCAGAGGGGGCTTAACATTCAAAGTTGACATTGATTTATAACGTTTCATATTTCAATTTGGGGAGGCTTGGTGCTTTGTTTGGGGGAGATAAGTCCACCAAGGCCCCGTGGCGACGGGACTGGTTTCACTTCACAACTAACGCCTTGTCTCCGGTTCTGTGTTGGGAGTTTTCGGAAGCATGGTACATTGACTGGTTAATAGTTTTGTCCAATATGACGCAGCACGTATGCGACAAAGTTGTCTTGAGAAGAAGTTCACGTAGAGGTAACGCAGTCTCAAGAAATAACTTTTCATGTGAAATACGCGAATGGCATCATGTTTGCAAAAATTTCGGGGGTGGCAATTGCCCGGTTTGCCCGTTCCTGGTTGCGGCCCTGTGACTTCCGGAGTCGGAGTGGGACAAAAAATCCGACTCCTAGTGTTGTTAGGAATCCGACTCCGACTCCACCCAAAAACCTTTGACTCCTTGCGTCTCCGACCCCGCAACCCTGGTAAGCAGGGACACCGGAGAGCGGGGGCATTGCCCCCTGACCTTTCAAAAAGGTGGCAACGGAGGCAGATGCGTATTTTTCATAACAGCATCATAGGTGTTTTCATGGTATGCCAAGATCAAATTGAAAAAAATTTTCTATAGGCCTGTAGTTACGTATATTATTTTTGAGGTCAACAATGCTGTTGAGTAGAAGTAAGCATAATTGGTAACGATTTTTTTTCATAAGTTTCCATTGCCTTCACCTTTTTTTACTGCCCCCTCTACCCTACCGCTGCTCCGGCGTCCCTGGTACGACCCAAA
>JGI24021J15306_10012486_pt1 | contig 10553 bp, 7 predicted proteins | sample Ectturendosymbi1_FD_15306 | JGI IMG/M metagenome (IMG submission 15306) | reverse complement strand
ATGCACAGTCCCATGGGTTCTGAACTTGTTGACCCATCTGTAGATCATTGAGTGGACAGGAAATTCACGACATCCAAACCGTTCTTTGAATTGCAATTGAGCTGCGTGGATAGACTTCTGCCGAAAATATGCCTCAAATATAAATATCTTTTGCTCAGTAGTCCATGGCATCTCGAACGTCAAATTTGGTAGACTCTTAGAACATTAATTCTACTTGGTAAATCTGCAAAATAAAAAGGATTGATTAATTATTTCAAAAGTTATTCAAGTTTAGGTGATGACCGTATTTTTTGTGTCACCCTGTCTTTTCACTTTATTATAACTGAGTTTTTCATTGCATTTGAAGCTAATAATGCTTTGCTTGAAGTCTTTAAAGTGTCCACTATTATAGTGTTGTGAGCCAAAGATAAAGCAGTAGTTAACTTAAATTAGTTTCTAAGGTATTTTTGGTAGTGTCTATTTTGCCTCGTGAGGTAAGCGCTGTGCCGTGGCTATTTTGCCTTCAGCAGAACACGATTGGTAGAATTTTGGATTTAAATGGGATTTTGATTTTGAAATTGTCAACTTAGCAGATTTGGATTGGATATTTAAATGAAATGGTCAGATTTGTCTTGGATTCGCAAAACCTAAATCCCTTCATCTCTAGTACACAACAAGAACTCTCTGTTTCAATGAAATTTCAAAAGAAATTGCGAAGAAAGTCTACCATTTCAACAGGCACGAGTAAGGATACCTAATTTAGGAGTGCGATGTAAAAAATGGTTCAACTGGACTTCCGGATTCGGATAAAAAAATCCAACTCTGACCTCTAGTTTTCTTAGGAATCCGACTCCGATTCCACCGAAAAACTCCGACTCGGCAACCCTGCTGTGTGGCCAGCTAGACTTGGCTCGCCGATCTTTCCGAGGACATCCATTGCTGAGATCATTCTATTCAGCGGAGATGTGTCTCGACCCAGGGTGGATGTTTGAGTTGGCAAACGAGGCAGTTGTCTCGGGCCCCACTTTTTTCAGAAATGCCGTGGGGTCCCTTTGAGAGTTTCGCACTTAGTTTTTGCATTGTTTTGTTGAAAAGCTTACAAACCGCTGTTGAGTCACCAGCGGTGGATTAAGGTTGTATGAGGCCCCTGGCTGAAACTTAGAAAGGGAGCTTTTCTATATACATTTTGTGTAGGCCTATTGTTCACATATTACACTTTTTTACCGAATTGGGGACCTCGCCACAGAATCTCTATTTTGCATGACTCTTGTCACATTTAGGAAGAACAGGTATATCTGCCTTTGTGCGCAAGCAACACACTAGCTTCTGGTCACATATTCACTTTCACACACGGTGTTATATAATATGCGTTTGCAAATATTTTTTCTGAAGTTGAGAGCACCAAAAGTAATTTGCGCGTTATTTCAAAATACCTATTGTCTCACATCTCGCTTGTTAGACGATCAATCTCCGGCAGACGTCTTCACCTGGTAGATATGTATGAGCTAACTGTACCTGGTCATTCACCATCGGCTGTTATCCGCATACTGTAAACTTCTTGGTTTTTGCCGAAGATTATTGTTACTATTTCATCTCACTCTTGGGGCGATTTCAAGCTCAGAGGTCCTAAGTTTGAAGTAGCGTTGACAGTTTTGTGAAGAGAGGGTGAGCATGATTTCGGTGAGGCCAAACTACCCGTGGCTGGGACTGCATACAGGTTTAACGTGGACGTCAGTTTTATTAAAGGCCGGTGCAAATGTTTCGTAGTCAATGATCCATTGACTCTGAACCTTCAAACCGAAGGGCATTGCATTTTGCAAACAGTGAAGGAATTTTATTACAGGCATGTTAATATAGAACGTAAATCACAAAAATCGCAGCTTTTTTGATAAACCTTTGATTTAAAAAAATACAAACGTACACAGAAAGGGCGAAGGCAAGTAGAAGTACAGCAGAATTAATTGCATTCTTCTAAATTGCGATGCAACTCAGACACTGTCAGACAAACCCAACAATTTGAAGATACAGAACAGCAGTGGGCAAAACACAAAAAACAACTACGTAAGGTTGTGCTTACTACATCATAGATAAGAGATCTTGCAAAATAACAAGACGTTCTGCTGTTCTGAAAATGCTTGTAATGGTAACAGCAGAAGGATTAGAGCTTAAGCGTGCTGAACCATGCTAATAAACACAATGACGAATATAAACGAACAATAACTTAGACTATAGTATTAACGCGTGGTTCCAAGCTTTATTCCAAGGAAATTAGAGTCGAGTTACTTGTTAACGCAGCAGCGAGTTGATTGTTGGATTATTGTCTCTATAAAACGACCGAAACACTTTTGATTTAGTAAAGTTTGATTTGGTGGTCTTCAAAGCGTGGGTAGTTTCAATATGCGCTCATTTTCCGTACCCAAAATGATGCTCATCACCAGGCGTGCGAATGGTAAGTTTTGCGAGTAATGCCGTCTGTGAGTTGTGGAAACATTTGAGAGAAATACATTTTCATAAAGAAAGCAGGACAACCCAGCGAATTAAAAAAAAACGTGAAGTAGGGCATGTTGCTTTTTATTTTTTTCAAGCAGAACCATCACTTCTGCGAGTATCAACAAAAATGAACCAAATTACTGAGATTGTTAGATGTTTCTATAAGTGGCAATCTGTTAGTCACTAAAACCGACAAATTGCACAATATAAAATCAGAAATTCTACATCAGAAGTGGTTGAGTAAAGTACAAATGTTTCGTAAAATGTACCATGGACCAATCGCAAGTCACAGGCAAGTTTTGTGCAACAAACGGGGAGTTATAGCAAAGCCAAGAAACTGTAGCGTCAGAAGAACCGCATGAAACAAAATAAATTTTCCAAATTTTAAATTAAGTGCATGCGTGAAAACCGTTTAAATTTAAACGAAGCAATAATGCACATACAAAAAAAGTCAAGTTTGCTTGAAGTTTTTGCTGCGACACCTATTCATTGTATACCACAGTGGGAAATGCAAATAATCTTCACGGAAGTCTACGAAAAGTTTGAGGCTTTCATTCTCCATAGGTATAGTTGCTTTCCGCCTTTCCTACCAAGCACGTTTGAAATCCAACCAGGGTACATTTAAAGCAGTTCGAGGAAAAAAATTTAGATAACAACGTTATAGACCAATGGCAAATTACTGCCTAGTGCTTTTCCTAAGCAGAAGCTGACACAGGTCTGGTCATTTTTAAAGACTTTTGGTATGCAGTCAAAAGTTTCGTGAACCCAGGTTCGGAACGAAAAAGCAATGACGGACGTTGTTTTTGTCACGTTTTGCAATTAGACAGCAGGTGGTTACAAGAGGAAGAAATTGTTCGAGTTGAAAAAGCCATACACCAGGGTCGAACATAAAAGGTAAAGCATCCATTTTAAGAACGTGTCCTTGTCAGATGCAAATGAGCAATAACAAAGAAAACATGCCGCTGTCGATATGTTTGACAGCGCTTGTATAACAGCAATAACTCAACTAAGAGAACGCGAAAGCAAGAAAAAGCTGGTTTCCAAGGTAAACGAAGTGGCGCGCAACTCGACAAACATGTAAGTGCGCTCGACAAGTTGACGCACAGGCGGATGGTTCATATGGACAAAAGGGAGCTAAACCTAAATGATTGTGACAAGAATTTTAGTTTTTGCTAGCTTGCACCTCTTTCTTCATCTTCTCACTTCCGTCGCTGGCACTGACCCCACCGACGACACCAAGTTTTTTATTTTCTCTTTCTTCGACGTACGTTTTGAGAAATTCTTTCCCGGTGCTTTTAGCAGTTTGCTTTGCGATGGCTTTTATTCCAAAGTTATCGATGTTAAACGCTGCTCGTCCAAAGCTGACGGCCGCGCCGGTGATGTTCTTGGTGGCCAAGCCAGCTTCTTCGCCATACCTCAGAAAATAAAGAGGATGTCAATCACTAGCCAGTAGGATGCAAAATCTTTACAACGTACGAATGCTCTTAAATAACAGAAAACACTGGTTACGACAGGGGTTCTGGGGGGAAAATTTCGCAAAACAAGGAGGTAAAATAACTGAATCACAATTTTTAGCAAACGTACATTCATCTCATACTGTAAGTGCTGCACTGAATTATAATTCCTGTTTATGCATAACATTAACTTTTTTTCTTTTACACTTTCTAACTGAGTAGGTTACGCGTTTTAGCCTACTTCAGCACCGCGTGTGTGTTGTATTGTTCATTTTCATGTCCTAATTTGGACATTTGCCAAAAAGGACATTGCAGCTCTGGTTGGTCTCTAATTAATTCCTTGTGCCAAATCTTATTTTCTGTCCCTTGATTCATTATACGCATTTGTAGAAGCGAAAAAAGTTCAAGAACTCCTCGATTTCGCTATCTCTGCCAGGGCAATATAACGGTATCCTTATCACCAATTCCCACAGCCCAAACAAGACCAGTTTTTGACCAACACAGAGGTTTCGTCTGCGCGCATGTATGATCAGGCACACAAGCCAATTCTAGTCTTACTTGAACTGAACAGTGTCAACAGTTGCCGTGGAAACTGCTCTAGCTATGGCAACGCCAGCGCCTTCCAAACTGGTCCACACAGCACCAATACCTGTGAAACAAAATTATGCACTGGGCTATGGAAATAAAGCAAGTGGTAGTACAGGACAGATGTTTCCACGTATCTTAGCGTTTAAGGTGACGTGGTCGCAACAGGCGAACATCCCTGCACCGCGCTACTGCAGCAATGAATTAAGCACAGTAATCGAGGTTGACATTCACAGAGTGCGGCCATTTTTTCCAAGCAACATGGTGCCACTGTCAGTGAAAATTTTGTCTGACGAGATAACATTACCAAGGAATGTTCAACATTCTTTGAATAGTAGTCCTCAAAATTCCTTATTATTTCTAACTTTGTGTAAATGACACGATATCACTCATTACCAGTCAAATCAATGATTGACTGCACCTTAGCCTAGTCTGCTTAGAGCGCAGCTTTAACATGGCTAGGGGCACCAAGTACTACTTGGAAACACGCGCGTCGCCAGAGTTTGGTTGTTGGAGAAGTCAAGTAGAAAAATGGGGGCATTTTTTCAGCGAAAGACAAAAAAGGTTATCACTGGCTACGAAGAGGAAGCTCGGAGGCTCCGACCACTCTGCTGGCAATGAGCTGATTGTGAAAGACAACACTGAGAAACGTCACGCAAGAGCAGCGCTGACATGTCGAATGACCAATCATAAGACAATAAAAAATTTAAAGCACCTGCCAAGCCAGCGCCTGCAACAGCAAGGACGTTATCCGTTGTCTCGTTTTTGCCATCAGATCCCCCGGATGGCAACACAGAATCAGCACACGATCTGACGTAGGGGGCGACTCTTTTGGCAACTTCAGTCGTCGCTATGGTCAAACCTTTCACCATGGCACCACTCACTTTGTACGTCATTTCTGCAAACAAAATCACCGGTAAATTTCAGTGATGGAATCAAGCACGTTCAGCTGTAAATAAATGGAGAATTTTTCTTGTTGTGAGGAACATATAAAAATGGCTTCAAAGTTTGTGTCTCTTATACCGGGATAAAAACAGCAAAAATCGCAAACGGAGCTCGGCTTTGAACAAATTCCAACACGCACACGTTATCCATTAACCATAGCGCTAGGGTAGCCACAATCAATTCTTAATTTACAACTTTTCGTGTAAAAGTACAAGGAACTGATACCTTGTCATCTCAATACTCTGCAACGCCCTGTTTGGGTGAAAAACGGCAGCAGAACGACGCCTGAATCGTGCTTTTTGCCGGTGCGTTTGGGGTTAGCGCTCCTATCTATATGGAGCGCTGCAGCAATTCACTCAGTGGCACCAATCGATCACCCAACCTTTTGATTGAGTGGCAGATTCTGCACCCCTGACTTCTCGTCGCATCTGACCGTAAACTTAAAAAGCCCAGGAAGCTGACATTAATGCTTGCTCCATCACGTCACAAAAGAACATTTGAAAGACTCCCAAACTTCGTTTAACCTGTGTTCACGTTTGCCAAAACAACTCATTGAAACTTCTTTCTCGAAATTTTTTGCACTGAGTTCGTATACCACTCTCTATTAACGCCAAGCGATGACGTTTCGCTTGTAGCAAACCATTCGATCCTATAGCTTTTCCTGTCTTTTACCGCTTCATAGTTTTTATCAATCGTGTCCCAAGTATCCCCGCATTCGCGCAGCTTGCCAATTTTCTCGTGGGCAATCTCGAACATTGCATATACGCACGCATACGTAGCACGATTTCTGCAGCCCACAATAACGCCCTTCAGGTAACAGCGACTTGTCCATAAACAAGATGGCGGAAAACGCTACAATGAGCAGGCGTTTTCTAAAAGGGCAACGTTAATTTTAAAACGAAAGCAAACCGCNCATCTGCAAACACACTTGCAGCGTCGTTGGTGTACTTCAACCCCTTTTGCAGGTTTGGGTTGACAGAAGCAGGGGTCTCTTCAGGGGTAATGTTGCGTTGGATGCGGGTGGCGCTCTTCTTGATTAATGAGTTAGTTAACTCTGCACCTTTGCCCAGTCCCCAGCTGATCCAGCTTGCACCTGCAACAAGCGACGCAGTGAGTTCAATTTCGGAAAAACGTAAGCAATTCCAATTTGACGCAGTCGTACTTTAGCTGAAAAAGATGTTTCCGTTATATGCAGGGACCGAGTTTATGGGGGGGACATGTCCCCCCAACTTTTGGACAAGGGGGACATAATATATTTTGTTCCCCCCAACATTTTGTCATAAAAAATAATGTAGTTGTGCAAATTTCATGGTTACACTGCTGTTGGAAACGTTTCCCCAGCATAAAGTCAGGGAAAAAATAAGCAGAACGAATATTATTTGTGGACACAGTATACAGATTTTTGTTTAAACTGAATAGCCATGATTGTCGATAATTGTGTTGGTTAATTTGAATTATCAAATCGGTGTGCAGATAAACTGCGCTCAATCACGAATGCCTGCGCTGGTCTGTAACCTGCAATCAGAATACGGTTGCCACCAGGCGCGTAGCCAGGGGGGGGGCAACGGGGTAATGTCCCCCACAATTTCTTAGTTTTCAGGTTAATAAAATGCTTCAAATAAAAGCCAATGAAATACTTCAGCGCAAATCAACGAAACTGCCTCAAGGAACTTATCCTACTTCAGCTTTTAGTCGATTAAACACTTGTATCTGACCTTTTGTAATCAATGACTTGCAAGTAAAAACAATTGGAGTAACGCTTTTCGCAGCTGTTTCTGGCACACCAGCTTGCTGTATCCCACTTATTGATTATTTAAGCTCCATTTCAAGACAATCGCAAATTTCTCCCTGAGAGCCATGAGTTTTACAAATATAATTCATCCTTGTCTCCAGTGTCAACGTAGCCTTAAATCAGTATCGTAAATTTTAGTTTTTACACAGTTCTAAAACCACATACGTGAATATGGCGGTGGCATACATTGTATATGTATTGAAGCTGAAACTTTGGCTAAGAAGCGATTCAGTTTAACAGTCTTCTTCATTGCGTCATAGTCACTGTTAAGCAACAGCAGCATTCATTCTATATATTTATTTGTGATGTCATGCATTGTGACGGTAAATCACAATTATGTGGAACCTTAACCTTTTCTTAAATGGTTTCCCTTTGCCTTGCTGGTGAATAAAACATCAGTTTTGTCAAGGTATTAGACTCTAAACTACTGTTCATAAGCTCAGTGTTTCAACTTTCATCTGATGTTAATTTCCACCCTATCCGACAGTAAATAATTTGAAATCATTTAACTGCAACGACAAGAGTCAGTAGCAAAATCTCACGTAAATAGCGAGATGCTTTTTATTTTATAAGTTCGGAGGAAATTGACACTGCCATTACTAACAGATACTGAGATAATTTGGATAGGGGTGGATATTAAAATTTAGGGGCAAGCTTTGAAAAAAGGGCCCCAAAACATCGCCTTTGCGAAAAGTAGATGTGAGATTACGTGGATAAAAGAGTTGAATTTGTTTCGCATTTCAATATGTGAACTGAATTCGAGAGCATAATATACATACGATTGGAAAAAAAACAACTTAAGTTTTGCACCTGGACACTTGAAAGCTGCCTCCTTTGGCACATTTTCCCATAATTTTAGCTTTATTTTGAAAAAAAATGACTTGCTTCAGAGCTTCTTTGCATGCGGCTCTAAGAGTGGTACATAACGTTTTTCACTAAACAATGGTGCAAAGCTCTCAAGAGCGGGGCACGGTATCTCCNGAAAAAAGGGCCCGAGGCGACTGCCTCGTTATCCTTCCCTAATACCTATCCCTGAGCTTGGAATCTGTCTTGTTGGCAAAGCGCATGTGACTAAAATGAAACTAATTTTGAATTTTTTCCCATTATTAGGGGTACAAATTCCGCAGACAAGTTATTGTACTTTCAACAAGCCCGTGATTTGTATAAAGTTAATTACGTGAAGTACTAAACTATCTTTACAGCAGCTGAGCGTGGTCAATAAGTTTTGCAATATTGTGAGTACTATTGTGTTTACAGTTTAATTCCATTTGATATTTCAATGAAGTCAGTTAAATTTAGCAAAGTCTCATCAAACAATTCAAACGAAGTAACTTTAAAGTAGCTACAAAGGTTTCATGGAATAAGTTGAACATAGTCAAAAGATCTTACGTATTATCGTAAATCCAAACATTTTGAAACGGGTTGAAAGACTCTAGCGTTTAGGTTTATCAACTACATACGTGAATTCATCGCTCAAAAAATGTGATGAAAACGGAGTTCACTTCCTAGACGCCCAAACGTTTTGTAGAAGGCTTACTTCGCCTGAAGTCATTGCCTCAGAGCAAAGTCTCCGCTCGGCTTCGATCGAACGTGCTGTGTTGGTGTACATCCGAAGCTTGTAAATACAGCATAAGAAGCGCCATCGAAATGGCGGTCCCGATGACTTCTTGCTCAATTGCAATATTGGTTGCAAAAAGCATACTGCAGACCGTGCACTTAAAGCATTGAGAGGTTTACTAGCGCTTTTGCAGGAAAGGTTTGTGAGCAAATGGTGGCAATGATCCAAAGTAGAAGCTTGGAACTTCACTATCAAAACTTTTAAAACTTGTCGATTTAATGAAAGCAGACTTTTCATTTTTCGACTTAAATCTGAGCACAATTGTTCAGGAGAAAACGCCAGAAACATGAACGTTGCATGGATGATGCTTTAAAACAAGGAGCATTAAAATATTTAAATGTTGAAACTCGGTTGGTGTTTTCCCCTACTAGAATTTTTGGCTACGCGCCCGGCTGTCACTACTAGTAGTACCAAAGATCTTGTGGATTGTTTTTGATTTGATCCTGTGTGGTTTCGTAGTTCTGGTGAGAATCTTGTTTCAGCAGCAAAAATTTTATTTCGGAACTGACCAATTTGGATTGATCACCACAATTTTTGAGCATAATTATGTCCATTTAAGCCCAACTCTCATATTATTGTGTTCTACACAGTAAATGCAGTGTAAGTGCTAGGTATAGCACCTACCACCACCACGGGCGTAGCCAGGGGAGGCACTTGGGCCATGGTCACTAAAATATATAAATTCCACAATGTGTCCCCATTTTGCTAATGTTACAAAAAGGTCGTACCACGGTTGAGTGAACATGGTGTGCAAACAATAGAGTGTCCCCCCAAAGTTTTTTTAGCAAACTCGGTCCCTGGTTATATGTATAAACGTCTACAAAACGCGGAACAGATGGTTAAAAAACACAAACCACAACTTCCGGTTTGCAGAGATACTACTGACGGCGAACTGGAGAAAATTACGAAAACAAAGTCATAGGAGCAAATGCGTCCTTGCCACGCAAAGATTCGAGAAAGCACGAACGTAACAACGCAACCCAACACGCATCAATGAATACGGAAAAATTGTTTGCTAAATAGCGTGACGTGGCCGCAACGTTTGCACCAAAGCCAATAAAGAGCCGAGTACTCGATGCCTCCTATGGTTGCGAGTACGGGTGCCGGAAGGGGGAGGCAGGGGGCTTTGATTTTGAAAGTTTCAGCAAAAAGGTTTTTTTCTCATAGTTTCGAATAAGAAAAAACAAATTTCACCACTTTTGCCCATCCCCCTAGAAATTCTATTGGAAAAATCCACTAGTGGCCACACCTCGCTACGACGGACCCTTTGTCGCGAGTTGATGTTGCAGCAATGAATTTGGTTAAATATTAAATAAAAATGATTTAATTATGAATTATTTAGTCATGTTTCGTTTGCTACGCCACCAATATTCCGCAGTTGCGCATATCTTGACTCACTCGGTTAATTTGACTTTCGGGCCTAAATCGGGCTTCAAAAATTAATGTCATCGGGCTAGGGCCCGGTTCAGACCGGGTTTGCGCTTCAAAATGAGGTCGTTTTACTACTCTGGTTCAAACTGCAACACAGTAAATATTATCTTACACGGCGCTCATTGTCGAGCAAATTAAGAAGTGTGTCAGCTTATCAAGCAAAACAGACACTTTGCCAGCATGGAAATAACCCGCTTTAAGATTAAGTTTTCAATTAATCTATTATAATCAAATATAGGATCAAAACCACAGTTGAAAT
>JGI24021J15306_10012484_pt1 | contig 10553 bp, 9 predicted proteins | sample Ectturendosymbi1_FD_15306 | JGI IMG/M metagenome (IMG submission 15306) | reverse complement strand
CCTTCACAGCTCATTGCCTTGACCCACATTATGCGCAGAAATCAACACGTGACGCTCACGCTTTCGTTTTCTCCATGCACCGCTCGAACGTAATTTCCAGCAAAATTGAACACCATCATTTCTCATTACGTTATGCCCGGAATAACGTCCACGACCTTGCTTGTAACGCAGCTTAAAGGTATTTGCAGAATAACCGCTGCTCAAGGTTTCCTCTGTCACACTTTCTGCTTCTGAAAAAAGTGTCATCGGTCCAGAAAGTAATACTTTTCGTATTACGTGAGCATCCGCTGGTAATGAAATGCTTCAGCCTGTCCAGTTTATATAAACCTAAACCAAGACAACAATGAGTTCAACCAAGCGCGGCCAACACAAACAAGCGGCCGGCGCGCATTCGCTGTCCGGTAGAAATCAGCTCGGCCGAAACGCAGCAAATTGCCCTCATCCAGGTTCATTATTACATCATATCGACTGGGGCAGCATTCATTGGCAATGACCGCAGAGCGCACGAACTGGAAACGACGGCGGAAGAAACTGCAGGGGTCTTTGCGGATCAGGGCCGAAAGGAAGGCCTGTCTGGGAATTGCTAAAGGTTGTTTATCCAATGCGGTATTTCGTTCAGACAAACGAGCGATTGAGAAACTTTCTCGAAGCAAACGTTTATGAAGAGCGAATCTGCCCGCTCGCAAGGCACGTCAGGAATTTTATGAACAACAGTGAAGAACAAAAGGAAAAATTATGAGTTTGTTACCACGGAAACAGAACGTTTACGTAATCTTGCGACAGCTGGTAAACGTGCGCCATTCACGCTATGTTGCTAGGTTGCGCTGTGAACTATATTCTTAATTTGCAAATCGGAAAACAGAAGTTTGTATTTAGAGACCACCATTTAACACAAAGAAAAACTATTTTGGTGAGTTAAAATTCGTGACGAAACAACATCCGTTTACTAAGTATGTGGCACAAACACATCCGTTTACTAAGTATGTGGCATAAACACCGCTAGAATGTACTGAAGGGAACAAAGAAACGACCAAGTAGAAAACAACTACTTACTGCCAGAACTGGATGAATCAAATAATATTTTTAGCAAAAATTACCTAAAAAATATCTTCAGACGTTATTTGGGTACAGGTTCGAAAAAACAAACTTTTTCATGCTTTTAGTGACGTCTTTCTCGTCTAATGTCGATCGGCGACAAGTCGGACGGCACATTGGAAATTGTCATCAAACGCTTTCATCGAAATTACCTTCCATGCTAGTCACGTTAGTTTTTCTAAACCAACACGTCACAGCATCCCTACATGGAAGCGAACGTTTTTCAGCTTTCTACGAACAACAATGGCTCAAGGTCTTGAGTTCGGGAGATGGTTTGTGGCAGATGGTAATCTTCTCGTTGCAATTCATCTCGAAGCAGTGGATCCACTCTTTATCAGTCCATTGCTTTGAAAAGAAAGTAGAACATTTGATTAAGTTCTCTGTTCGCTGCAGCTGGTCAGAAGTGTAAGTGGGAAGAAACCTTTAGATGGCAACAATTTTGCTGGAGTTCATTAAACTGGGGCCGCAAAAAAAGGGTCAGCCCGAATAGCATTGATGGGGTTCTAAGTGTATTCTGTCCTGAGAATAGATCACTGTCTGACCCTGTCGCAGTTTGAAGCGAGTTCGTCACTTGCCCCGTGTGTGATATCTTTCATTTACAAAACTTCGATTTCCGTGAGATCGACTGTCTTGTGTGTCTCACGCAGAACAACATCAAACGCTGTTGTTGTGAGAACAGCGGGCGTTGTGGCAAGTGAGCTCTTCTGAATTCACAGCAGAGGTCTTCTGGCAACTTCAAAAAAACTGGCCAGGTGCTTCGTAAGGGAATAATCTTAAAAATTGACATTCAAACGTTGTGACAGCACAAGTTTATAATGTATTGTAACAAAGCATTTGTGTCGTCACTGACCAGTAGCAGGGCAAATGACCGTATTTGGAAAAATGTGGCGAAGATAGGAAAGGAATAAAATCAGGAGGGGTCAAGTACTTGACCCCTCGTAGACAAAAAGGAAACGTTTTTATGCGCTTGATTGCCTGATGAAAATAAACCATTGCGACCGAGCGGTTGAGCAAATCTTCGCAACAACAATTCTCACCCTGGAGCATCCCTTCACATGTCTGGATCGGACTGCATTGCTGAGGCTAAATTCTAAGCAAACCGTGCATTTGACCAGAAAAGCAACATTTCCATGCGACCTCCCCTAGTCAGCCCAGCAGCAATTTTTAGCATCACGTTTTTCGCGACGAAATATTTGTTGCCGAAAAATGATCAACCTTGTTTCAGGAAGAAAGATCAGATTTTTTTAGCGGATCAAAGATTCACTTCAAGATTCAAGGTCGCACAATTGCTTTGTTCTATTCAGCGTCATAAGTAAAATCACTTTTAATGCTCGACATACCAGCACTCAGCATCGTCAATAACTTAGATCAAGCTGCATTTTAGATCAACACCCTCTGTTTTAGACTATCAACTTACATTTTAAGTAGATCATTTTTAGACCTTAAACTTGAGTGTCATTTCTGAATTCACATTTATATCTGCAACAGCAAAAAATGCTGTCATTTATTCAAAAACATTGCCTTTGCTTGTTCTAATCGCAATGAAGGGCACATGACAAAATTTCCGAAAAACGTTTTGTATCTTGTTTTCGTATTCTAGTTTTCACGAAGAGATTCTACGTTACTTTGTTTTCAAAAAAAACGAATCTTTTTTGGTTAGTTTTTATTTACAAAATATTTTAAATGATTTGTAACAAAGATTTATTCAATTTCTATTTTTTTTTATTTACTTACAATATGCTGAAACACAATCGACGTGTTTGTCTATACACTCTACAGGTTACCCCAGTTCCATTGGTGAGCAAACTTTGTCTGAAGCCTTGCTCGCACCAATTATATTTTGGAGGCATATTGCTTTTGATAACATTACCTTGACGTCTGTTTCGGTCACAATGGATTTCAGACTTTGTGGCCCCATCGTCCTCCTTCGGATAAGAAGGCAAAGATCATGAACCTTGGCATTTAAGAGTTTGGTTGGCCGAACATGTTTCGGGAAAGTTCTCTGTTGCGACAATAAAGGCCAAAATTAACATACTCTTACGTATTGCTACATCAAAATCAACGCATTGTCACGCGCAGAAAACAAAAATAGACAATAGAGTATATTGTTAGAATAAAAAACAAGAAAAAAATTTTTGTGGTCTCTCGAAAACCGATCATGTCTTTTACTTGAAGTTATAATTATTATTTTGCCCGAACCCCCCCTGCTGAGCTGTCACTGGGGAGTTCAGACCAAGTACGTTGACCCATAAAGCGTTAGCCCCACGGTTCACCGAAGCGTAACGGGCCGTGTGACGTGTGCAGCCGAGCGCCACAGGTTCACTGCGTCCTCCACAAATAAGTGTTCAGAGAAGTGGCCAAAGCTATTTCTACGGTTCCGGTAATGGCCCAGCCCTGGCAAAATTTGGATAAGAACTAACGTTCACAGGCCCATTGTCATGAGGGCGCATTCAGAGGCAGTCCCCCCAAATCTTTTTGTGTCCCCCAAACTTTGTCGGGTCCAGAAAAATTGTCTTAAATTCCTAACAAATGCAAAAATCTTACCCCCTAAAATGTATTTTTAACCACGAAAATGTATTTTGCTGTCCCAAACCTAAAAACCTGGCTGTGGACCTGAACGCTCACATAGAGTTTTTGTTCACAGAAAAAGCAATTAACGAACATGCAGTATCTGATTTGTGAAATGTCTAAACGCGTTCCTACGCTATATCGACGTCACAGGCCACAATCGTAATATACCAGCTTTGTTGATACAAAAAGATTCTTTCTGCTCCGTTGACGTGCGTCTGCCGGGGCCATGGCAACCGGATTCAATCAAGCGTGTCAACAGGCTTTGGTTGTTGGTGAGTCGGTACAGCAGAGGGAGGATGTTAATTCGCAAGTGCGATCGGCATATCTTCAGTGCAACAAAATTTGCACGAGAANCATGCAGAACGAGACAAATTTATCCCANCGTTTTGGCCAAACCCGTTTTGAAATTTTGAGCAAACGACTTGAAAAAGGTGCTGTGTTCCGTTTGCCGAATTACGCCAAAAAGTGAGAAACGTACTAAGAAATTACCTCAACATGCAAATTTTAAGCTAAAACACCAAACATTTAACCAATCAAAACATTCAAAACGCCAAACATTTAGCTACCCTCTCCCTGGAGACGTCTTTGGTTGCAGCAGAAACAAACGTAAACAGTGGTCTCTGTGTGATTGCATTTTTTGTGAACAAATGAGCGCAATGTGAAAAAGCTAAAGGATACAGTTTTTTTATCACTTCCCGTCGTTGTTTACACAGCGCCAGGTGTATTTTTGAAACCAAGAACAAAGGCGATTATGCAGTTTTAGCAAATGTTCTCTCAGTGTTGACGAGTCTAAAGTTATTTTGGAGGAAGTCCGTCACAAATATATCGCGTTAAGTTCACGTTTCCCTGATGGTACCTTGTTCAGCACACGATTTTCATTCTTCGAAGGAAGAACTTGTGGTCTTTATTCACATCTGCATGCTTTCCTTTAAGAGAGCAGAGAATCGGCTGATGTCTTCACCCGCCAAAAGAAATTACAAATGTTTAAAAAGGTCCTTTTAAAACGCTCACAAGTTTGAGAGTTTGGAACAGGTAGAGTTTAACTTTATAATGTGCATTCGTCATGCTGTCCTAATAAACGCTAATGTTTGAAAAACCCTGCTGCAAAATAACCAGGGTTGTCGGCAGCTTAAACCTGTGAAGTTTTTGGCCTTTGCTGCTTTTTTCAGGTTGTTTTGGCGTCATGGTCAAACTGCACTGACGTCAGCGCTTGTGATGCTGAAAGCGCCACACAAATATGCTGGAAATTTTTGCCTGCTTGCGCCGAAGCATGGCAAAGTCGTTCAGCTGCATATCTGTTTTAGTTGCGCAACAAAAGTTTTCTGGTTGCGGGGCAGTGCCGGCTTATGCGAAGATAATTGCGATAAGCCTGGCTGCAAAGACACGAGCCCACTGTCTCAGACGAGGCTATAAACACTTGCGCAAGTTATGATGAGATAATGTCTGCCCAAGTACACGGGTTTCACAACTGCTGTCGCAAAGCTTTAAAGTCGCAGTTATCATATTTACTTCTACAGGCTTTTTCTACGACATTTTTGAACTTGATGCGACCCGACGCAAAAACACCGTTGTTCTGCAAGCAGTGAGACAATTTAATGGCGTTCGACGTTCGTATAGCCTTTGGCCATTACAGTGAATGTCCATTCAAATCACGGAAAAGAATTGCTTTTCGAAGTTCTTTTTGCGCCATTTGAAAAGTTATTCCGTGTTTGGCAGCAAAACACCACAATCTGTTCCACCATTACCTTTTTTGTCATGCAGGTGATCAACACGAGCAGAAGTGGTTCACACCCGGATTACGAAAAGTTCCCGAAATGATCACGTAATCACGCATCTCTTTCTAGAAATCGAAGAGTCCTCGCGCGTTCGCGCGGTTTTCGTCTTGCACTGTATTTCTCACCAGCCACGCGCAGCTTCAGGCAAAGTTTTGCAAGCGGGAAACACTCGGTTCAAGTAGACGTTGATGGCGAAGTGTAATATCCGTCTCCACATTGCTTTGGTTTTCGAAAGGTTTGTGAGCCGCATTAACGTTCGTGTTCGAACATCCAACCCCCAGGCACGTTTTAGAGCCGATTTATTTCAGGCTTGGCCAAGCTTAAGCAAGAGAGAAATGATGCCGAAAATGGCTCAAAATGCCGTAAACATGTGAAATACTCTAACGCAAAACAACTTGCGAAAATAATTGCAAATTGAGTTACAAACTTTTCGATTGCGATTTCTTTAAGCTTTTTCTCGTCAGGTTTGGTCGAGTCTAGTTCAAATCACAACGTTCTTCAAATTACATCGAGACAATGTTTTTTCAGCCAATTTTGATTAAAAAACATGAAAAAAACAAAAAACATGTGAACTCACGCATCCATTTTTTTAAAAGTATCACCAAAACCCGATCATCAAGTCAGGATTCGAATCGATTCAAGTACCAACGGATCCTGAATCGATTTTAGTCGCTCAGTGATCGATCAAACCCAAGTAAAATCGAATCTTTTTGCAAAAATTGCAAAACACAACGTGATTCGAGTCGATGCGTCCTATTTAAAATTTTCTTTATTTTCATTTAGTCTACCACTTAATTTAACCACACCACCAGCAATGATTGCGGTGGGACCAATACGGAACGAGACCCAGCCAGCCCTTGCTGTAATCTATAACACCATGCAAATATCGCAAGTAGCCTGAGGTAATGGTCAAGGTTTATTCATGCAGTTTTGTGACCCGAATCACGAAATAACACAAATGCAACAAGAGGAAAAAGGACAACATCATAGAGCAGAGATTAATTGCATACTGATGATAATATGAAGACATCAAAAACTTCAGGTTTAGCAAATTGATGTGTTCTATCACATTTGAATCGCAAAGGGTTGACGAAAGATTATCTGGGTCAACTGCTCAACCAGGCCTGTTGCTAGCATAAATCAATTTTGATGGAAGACGTTTCACACGTAATAAAAGAAAAGTAAGAAAATGCATCTAATCAACGCCAGATAAAAGAGTAAACAAAACGACAATAACAGAAAACAGAGGGAAAGCAACGCTACGCACAGGTAGAGTGGAGTTAACAACTGCGGAGGTAAAAGATTTAAGGAAAAATAGGGGCACTAAAAACAATACAGAAAAGTGAAAAGCACATGTAACGAAAATCAACAGGAATTTTGGCAAGATCGCACGACGTTTGTGCATTCTTTTCCAAAAGAATAAGACGAGAGAGATTTCAAATTCTCAAGAATATCAGATCATAGTTTGGAAGAGATACACTTCAATTAGAGCTGACCCAGAGATGTTTTCAATCTTGGTAAATGATCGTTTTGCAAAGAAGTCCGCTTTGTTTGATATTTGTGGACTGCCACAATCTCAGTAAAGTAGTTATCAAAGTGTTTAGGTATTTCATCATTAGCAAAAGGGTACATGAATTTGGCAACTGACAATAAGTCTGCAATATTCAAAACTCTGTGCTTAGAATAAAGTAAAGTCATTTAATTTTTTCATACTTAAGGCTTCTTACAACTTAATTTTGCAATCTAATGAGAGGGAGTAAGGTAGTTTTATTATCTCTTCCCAAGTTCAGTATTGAGTAAACAGGAACGAAAAAGTAGAGCTTCAAGCTAAAGTATGAAGTAGCTACTGTAGAACTTCAAGTTAAAGCACGAAGTAGCACAAGTACCTTTACGCAAATGCTTCACATTCGTCCTGTGTGGAACATCCCTGGGCAGAATGAACTCAGGATTCCTCCTTAACAACTCTCCAGGGAGTTTAAAATCGTTCTCAGTTCCCGACGCAGCTTGAGCCAATCGAAATAGTTCTATTCTTAACAAGAGGTTAAGGTCACCTTGCTGAGTCAGACTGGGATAGGTTGGATCGGAAGTGGAACTGTCATCATAATGGAGCAAATAAATTTATTTACATTATTGTACAAGGTGCAAAAAGTGGACAACATTAATCCATTGCGTTTTCGAGGTTTCAAATGGAGTCTATTGCCATGGTCTTAAAATAGAGTCGGCGGAAACGGCGGAACTTTTAAAAGAGTTGAATAAACAATAAAAAACGTCTCTGTAACTGCTTCACTTTTTCCGAACATAATCAGAACTAGGGTGCTTGTCAACAGTGAACTAAAAATAAACTGAAATCGACGCCTTCGCTTGGAGCTGCTGCTGGAACTACACAAAATAAAGAAAAAGAATAGACTGACAGCTTTGACTCACAGTTAAAGCAACGTGTTTTAGGTCAGTGAAAGTCTTTGAAACCAACCAAAATAAGTCATAGATAAATGAAACACGAAAACGAAAAAACACCAAGCTACTAATTTCACTCATTGAATCTCGAAACGTTGTGCCTNATGCAAAAAGAAAGTATAGTCTCACANAAAATGCACTTCAATATCTCAGATGTTATGCATACGTTCGGACAATGGCAAATATAATAAANAAATCCATGAAAATGTTCAAAAACCTCATNTCTTGAATCGAGGTACGGAAGCCTGTTTGGGACAGCATTCGCGCTTNTATTTGCGCCGTTTTGTTACTGCTGTGGTTGTGCATCGGTTGGTTTTTGTGGCGCAGTCCACCGTAATAGTTTTGTTTAAACATATGTCAGGCCCGCAACCAGAGGGGAGGCAATCGGGCAATTGCCTCCCCCGAAATTTTTGAAAACGTATGTATTTGTTAGGTACATCAACAAGTTACATCATTTTGCCCCCCCCGAAAATATCAGTTGGTTGCGGCCCTGACATATGTGCTATAAACAGGCTTTGCATTTAGTGGTACGACCAAGGTTTCACACGTCACAGCGTTATGACGCGTCGCATCAGGCACCAACCGACATGAACATGAAGCTGAGTTGACCTTAAACCTGATCGGACAGAAACGTTAACGCATCAGAAGAAAAAAAGCTCTCTCTCCCGCTGCTTTGTTCATTGCCATAGGGTTTGGTCGCTCCTGATGTCTTTATGTAGTTTAGAGGTCTCAAACTCAAATTGCCCCGAGGGACAAGTGAGGAGTGACAAAGCAACCCGAGGGCCGCGTTATGACGCTCACGCAAAAATGGCGGTACCTGAACCTTATTAGAAAAAGCTTGAGTTACAGGCAAATTATTTCTAGACGTCTCTACATTCGTTTTAAAAGAACTTGTTCACTCGCTGGCCGAGCACTTTTAAACACCGGTGAAAACAATAAATAACTTAAATGTTAATTATTTGAACTTTCCCAAAAAGCATCGCGGCCCGCACTAAACGCCCTCGCGGGCCACATGCGACCCACGTGTTTGAGACTCCTGGTGTAATTAGTTACACTTATTAAAGGTACCGCAGTTAAAGTACATATCGACTGACTCGGATTTCGAGCTGCTAAAATCTGGTTTGCTTTAGCTTTCGTCCCAGTGTTCTGATGCGTTTTAAACCTTTTCTGTTGTGTCAGATTGGCTTATGTTCACGTCGTTACCTGGTGGCATCGGAAAGTACCGAACCAGGTTGCACCCCTAACGTCAACCCTGGCTCTTGCAAACGCTCTTCTCTGGCGTGTAAGCGACGAACACTCTACCACTACAGTTTTCTCCGAATCAGTCTGGAATTGTTTCGTTTTGTGGTGCTCTGGTGAATGGTGTTAAAATAAGAGTCAATGCTGGAAAAAGAAACGGCTGGTAAAATAAAAAAAGTCTTTATGGAAGATAACAAAATAAATTTCACGTTTGCAATGCCTTTAAAAGGATTTCATGCAATAGAAATTTGTACGAGGGTCTTTGGCCAGAAACACGCGGGTTTTTCTTTCAATTCGTGCGAAGCGTGAAAACTAACATTCTGTTCCCATAAAAAAAACAATTTTTGGTCTCAAAATTTCACCCGGACCACGCAAAATGAGCGGCGTCAACTTTGAACTGGCTGTGAACTGAAATAAAACTTTCGACAATCGATACTATTTTGAACGGCGGTGTCTTCACGCTCGACAGCGCATTGCAGACCACCGCGTCACGCCTGATCGCACAGGCAACCTTCCCCTGAACTGGCAAGCGCCAAGTAAGCGCATTGACCGCAAAATATCTTCCCTGACTTTGTTTGCAAACCTTTTGGACTGTGACGTTGTGCACGTGGGCAGGACAGATAGTTCCTTGAAGATTTATTAACTCAGCTTGGTTGCCAAAAATATAGCACTGCAGCTGAAAATAGCAAAAAAAAAATTTGCAAATAATGATGAGAAAGTCCTGAAACCCACTATTCTTCTCACCTAGGATTTTTTTCTGTTCTTCTTTTACAGTGATTGCGCTGGGCAGTGCAAATACTGTAGAATGATTTAGTCGTCACAATGCTATTTGTCTCTTGTTAAGTTCACGACAATCCACATGAGATTTCAGGAATAAAAATATCCTCTAGGGCGTTCGAGGGGACAGTACACCTGCAGGGCGTCTCGAAATACTTCACAGTTTTCAGCAATCTGTAATGGTTTTGCTGCTCCACGCCAACATGTGACCAAGCCAGGTCAAAGATGTAATTATTCGCTTTGGTCAATCTCTGGGTTGCTCTTCCGTCAGTGCAGGTAATAGGACCCGCCTATCGCCAACTTTTCTGGGGCAATCCGGCCATTGTAGATGGGATTTCGCTATTCAAGAAAGTGCCTAAGTATTCAAATTGTACTTCAAAGCTCAATGTTAGCTTAAAGGTACCGCAGTTAAAGTACATGTCGACTGAATCGGATTTCGAGCTGCTAAACTCTGGTTAGCTTTAGCTTTCGTCCCAGTGTTCTGATGCGTTTTAAACCTTTTCTGTTGTGTGAGATTGGCTTATGTTCACGTCGTTACCTGGTGCCATCGGAAAGTACCGAACCAGGTTGCACCCCTAACGTCAACCCTGGCTCTTGCAAACGCTCTTCTCTGTCGTGTAAGCGACGAACACTCTACCACTA
>JGI24021J15306_10012483_pt1 | contig 10553 bp, 4 predicted proteins | sample Ectturendosymbi1_FD_15306 | JGI IMG/M metagenome (IMG submission 15306) | reverse complement strand
AAGTCAGAATGACAATGACGAACACGAAAGTAAGGACGCAAACCAAGGAATGCACAGCAAGCAATCAACGCGCGCAACTGTTACGCTTCAGGGAATTGACTACCATAGTGTATCGTGCATTCTATCCTGTTCGACTATGAAAAATTTCAACACGGTTTACTTAAGATACCTTAGGTAGGCCGTAATTCCTGACTTCGTATGCTCACGCTTTACTCAGGCTAATCCGTTAGAGCCCGAGCTGCTCGCTGCAATTAGTAGTGTTTACAACCCGGGTTTTCCCGAACTCGAAACCCGTCTTTTTTGGTATTTTCTACTACCCAAAACCCGGGGATTTTTCAACTATCAAACCCAGATATTAAAAAAACCTGAATTTCTCATGCATTTAAATATTATTACTTCTGATAACACTGAATTTATAGAGTGGCGCGTGTAACGGTCAAATTAGCACGTTTGAACTTTCACCTATTATCATGAGGCACGAGGTACGGGTTTTGCTTGCTGACCACCGTACGTTCGTTGTTGGCTCGTTTATATCATTGTTCAACTGACCTGTTCAGACGGGTCGTGACGTCATTTTGCACATGATAGGTGTCGACGCGAACTTTAGTCTTTTCACTAACCTAATTACATAACTACCATGTGAGGTATTTCTTCAAAGCTACGGCGAAGTTTCGTAGTTTCTGTAGTTACTTCATTTGGAAGCTGGTGTGTGTTAGTTCACATAAAGCTAAGATGCGTTGCTGAAACGATTCGTTACTTTCCAATTTACAGTAACTTTTTTCCAAATATTTGACTTTCCTCTAGAAGAAACGACTTCAAGTAGATCTTGCGCATTCAGTTTGAAGACGTTAGTAATCAAAGAAAATAAGAAGCTTAGAGCCATTTCTTATACAATAAAGCTCAACAAACACCAAAGTCCAATTTGCGTTCCGTTATACCAAAGGAGGTTGTCCAAGCACCGAAAGTTCAATCAACCATTTGAAATCAAAGCACAGAATCCATATAATCCTTGAGTGAAGACCACAAAACTATCACGGCACAGGAAGAGATCCGATCACAAACGGTGATAAAGGAAATGAGTCTTTCTGAGGCTACAAAAAGGTCAAATAACCTTGAAAAACTGTACCAAGCCTTAATTACAATAAGCCCACATCAGTGGAATCAGAGAGTTTCTTTTCAGTCACGCGACTATTTGTCACAAAACTCTGAAACAGACTGAATGACGAGAGTGTGCTTTGATTGTCATCAGTAGCGTAACGTGGTGGGGGCAAGGGGGGACATCTGTCCCGGGCGCAGCACTTTGGGGGCGCCAAATTGAGGTCGGAATGTTACGTACTAATTACGAAATGTCAAATATCAGCGTCAGCTAATAATTACAATTCACAAAATGTCGAATGTCATTGCGAAATCTCATCGATATCATCAAGGTTCGCAAAGCGGGAAATTATGAACGTTAGTGACGTTTCAAGGCGGAGTTTCTGTCCCCAGCAATGAACGCCCACTTGTGGTTTGACTCACGGCTGCGCCACAACGCTTTCAGAAAGCCAGGGTTGCGAATTTTCCGACTTCATTGTCATTTTATAGTTGCGTCACAATGGAACGGGAATCTAGTTTTCACAGTGCGTGCACAGTGCAATATTGCGCATGGTTTTAGAGCAGCGGTAAAACCTACAGTGTTGTTACCAAAGATGCGCAGAGGGGGGATGAACGAGGCGACGGATCCGCACATCCAAGGCAGAGGGTAATCCAAAGATTGAAATTACCAATAGTCAGGGCCGGATTTACCTATAGGCTATATAGGCTTAAGCCTAGGGACTCAAGATCCAAGGGGGCTTCCAAAAAACTGTGGTACGCATAGACAATTTCCGGTATATGTTCCTTTCGATAAATATTGCTCCAAAATTTTTCTTAATTATTCATCAAATTTACTTTTATTCAACTAATTAGATTTCGTGGTGATAACACCAGGGTCTTCCAACGAGTTTCCATGAATCTCAATTTGACCGTTGGTCAAGTCGCATGCCGACTATTGTGTCGATATGCTCAAAGCACGTTGACTGCGTCCTGGTCCTGTGTTTGCTGAATCGTACCCTACCGATTTTAACGTGCGAATCAGGCGAAAGAACTTGTGGCTGTTCGTGTTTGAAATGCACTTGATCAGTGCCGTAACGGACGGGGCGGCAGGGGTGCAAACCGCCCCCTCTGGCAAGCTAAATGTAAAAAGAAGGCCCCCATCAAGCTCGTATATTGATGTTTACTATTCTTTTGGTTTTCAGTAGGTTAATTGTTACACTCTGAAAATTTTTGCATTTTCGGAGTGTTTTCCGGTGATTTCGGGTTTCGGCAAAGCCGTCCACATCCGGCTTCATTATTAGTTCTTAACATTTTGAGAGTGTTGGCCAGTGGGCTCCTTTCAGCTAAGCTTCCCCCTGGCTCTAACCTCTAGTTACACCACTGCACCTGATCAAAGCTTAAGGTTGTACTGCAGATAAGAGCTATGTGTAGGGCTAACGAGTGGCAACAGTATCCTACAATGAAAACACAGTTGCTTCTTCTGAGCAATACAGTAGTTTGTTAGCGTTTCTAATTACGTATAGCTTGTTTGGTATTTTTAGATGTGATTTTTTCCATTTTAATGTTCTTCAACAAAGTTATTCAGAAATCAGATTGCTAGTGAGTACTTGCGCAAGCTTGTACTGCTCCCATGCTAAGCAAATCAGAGATTTTAATAAGCATAAAGAACAAGCAAAAGTCACTTTGCTAACTGGCAACCACAGAACTCTTCCCACAAAAGACAAACAAAAGGGAGACAGTAAGAAAATGACAAAAGCACGTTTGGCTCTTATGCTATAGACTAGTTGTTCTTACTTTATTTAACTACACGGACCCTTACAGCATTTCTTAGCTTGATGGTCACTGACTACTCAGGAGAAAGGCCTTTTTTAACATTCAAAAGTATTAAAAATGAATTAAACGGTCTCAGTGTTCCAGGATATGTTGTCCACACTAAGTACTCGCTGCATTAAAAGTGACCAAGGTAGGCAAACAAATTTTAATGAATTCCTAGATGATTTTGTTATGAAGAAAAAATATAAACCAGGACAAAATATTTTCAATTGTTTACTTTGCTATGTTCAGACTTACTTGATTCAGTTATTGTAGCTTTTTATTTCTAAATACGTATTCCAATAATGACAGCGTGAGGGAAGTTTAAATCAGTCCCGTCGCCACGGGGGACATTGGTGGGCTCAGCCCCTCCAAATTGAAATACGAAACACTATAAATCAGCGGAGATTTTATAAAATTTACAGATTGTCAATACCCCTACGCAAATGTAAAGCGCCCCTATTGAAGACTTTATCGACACGGTTCTGGTTTAAACCTCACATTCATTCATGCCACAGTTTCGTTGCGTTCGATTCTTAGCAGTCTGAAAAAGTAAGAAACACGCGAATGGTGAACGTTAGAATTGCAACCATTAGGGTGGGTTTTACTTGACGTGTTTTGCAGTTTGTGTGTGTGAGATTATTACAGCCGTGGTATGCGAGTGGCCACGTGGCCATCACGTTGTACTTTAACGTCTTTGTGCCGCCACCCATATATGCAGTGTATTTGTTTTTTGAGCACAGGTAAGAAAAAACAGATGTGAAACTTACCAAAAACGCAGGCCATTTGTTTTGCCAAATATTTGAAACGTGGCGTTGGGGCTGGTTTGCCTGTGGAAGTTAATAATCCTGTTTCCGCTAGCCAAGTACGATTTCAACAATTGCGTGTCATTGAACGCTTTTGTATCGAAGGTAGCAACAAGCGCAGTGATCGTGGGGCACTCTAGTAGTGATTTAGAATTTTTTATTGACCTTACTTTTAGAGGGTCAATATGGTTATTTTCGGCTTTTCGGAATTCGATTAAAGCTTTTCCATTTTTCCTCGCAGCAGTGGGACAGGGGCCTCACAACTGAATTAGCCTAGGGCGTCTAATAAGGTAAATCCGGCCATGCCAATAGTGCGCGTTATCAAAATCTTGTAACTAGACCAGCGGTGCAAAATATTCTGTAAATGTTAGAAGCGCGCACCAAATGTTTTTAAGTAGCGCACGCATATGAGCTTTGCCATACTGCATTAACACGCATGAAGTATCAAAGGTGAAAAAAACGTTCGCGCACTCCTCGTTTTTGTTCGCGCGGCGCAAGTGTGCGACCGCATTTTTGCACCCCTGAACTAGACACTTCTTATTGGCTACTGAAACGTGCTGCATGGATCTGCTGGAAACTTGCCTGAGGAGGCATGCAAATGTATGTTAAGTGACCTGAGAGAAAGATGAAGCACCACATCGTTACCTTCATCTGTGTTTGCCGAACAAAACATCCTTAGCAATTTGTTTATAGTTCAGAAAAATATTATAAAGGGCGGCAATGCATCAAATTTCATGGTTATACTATTTCAAAGAGAAACAATAGACAACTCTAACTCCTAACATGCCGTAAGTGCTATCTTCTTTTGCTGGGCCTATCTGATATGTACTTGCATTTAATAAACGCAATATCTAATTCCTAAAGGCATAGCTTACCCATGAGTGGAAGAAATCTATTTGCAAACAAATGTCTCCAGCCCACAGAGTAAAACAAATTATTAAAAACTTAACACATTGAAAACAAAATACTCTTTGAATTCATTTTGATTCAATTTTTCACAACCTATTTATTAGTCAAAACTAGTTTTTACTTTTTTCAAATGCCTGCATTTTTCACATTCCTCAATACTAGAATTTGGTGGGGGGCATACAATCAAACAGTTTCCTAGGGAATCACTAGACCTATCTGCATGCCCCTGGTTGTTACGACTACAGATCTGGTGTTGAGGAAAATTATTGAGCTTTTATGGTTTGACACACTTCATGTTGAAATGGATTTGGTGTGGTTCTGAAAGAAGTTATGATGATTTTTATTTGTGGGATATTTAAATAAATGCTGAATACTTTTGCGAAATTCTAATTGCAGCTGTGTAACAACGTTGAGTATGTTAGTTATTGGGAACTTTTCAGTTACTGCTACATGTGCTTTATATCACTTTGGCCTAGAAAGTGAGCATTTCCACGGACATAATTGTCGAAATTCAGGTCACACAATTGCTGGCCTGGAACTTCGCACGGAGCGTCACTGACCTTAGATATTTCTTAGTGTAGTGGATGTGACGCATTTCATTTATAGCAGTTTTCTGCAGGAATAATCGACACATTTACAGTAAAGGCAAGGAAACTTTTCCTTTGAAGTTAGATAATTACAAATAAAGCATTAAATCGCGGCATTGTTTTATTTTCTGTTAACTTTTCAGGGTGTTATATGCATGAAAATGTTTTATTTTACAATTTTACGTTTTTCTAAGAGTTTTGTATAAAATCATTTGCCTTCAGTTTTTCATATGCATTCTTCTGTCTGTTCTTCGCTTTTATGTATTCGTGAGACTCCCCCTCTATCAGTCCTTTATGATGTTTTATTACTCAAAACTCTGAGAGTGCATGCTCCAGAAACCCCTATTGCCTACAGCTTGCATCAGCGATGATTGAAACCAGACCTGAGCAGGGAGTGGAAGAAGCGGGTGCGCTGAATTTGCCATCTTCAAAAGACTCTGACAAACCCTAAGAAAATAAGGTGCAACTCTGGTCAATTTTATCCTGTTTCATCAGACGATTTTTGTGCCCAAAAGGTTATGTCATTAAAATTCATGCATATTTATACAGATGATCAGGGAACTTTTTGGTTAGTTTTTGCATTTTATTTCACTAGTTGCTACAATTTGAGAATGTATTACTGTAATTTGGAATAAATAGTTTAAATGTGCAATCGTGACCAAACTTTTAGAGGGAATAGCTTCACGCAAAACGATTAGATTCTTAACTCTACGGTATTTAATGATTTCTGAGATTCAAAAGCCCTGACGTCAATTCTGTGACGTCACAATCACAGGAAGTTTTCAGACGGGTCGAGAAACAAATACATGCAGGTGATTGTAGCGCCCGAGTCAGCTTTCGACGCCCCTTTATTCCTAACTCATTCTTTCCATCTATGCTGCCATGAACGGGCTGGGTGGGGGGGGCGCCAAAACTGAGTTTTCCCCCGGGCGAGGGAAATCCTAGCTTTAATCAATAATTTGCAAATAACTTGCGCAGGGACCAACGGTGGTAAATTCACAGTGATATTGAGTTTTTATCGGTCAAATCGCATTCATTTCAAAACCCGAAAAAAAACGTTTTTTTTCACAGCTACCCGAAACTCGGGTTTTAAACTTTTGCCCCGAATTAGAAACACCAGCAATTAGGTATTTTTTAAAATACAATTCACATCAGATTGAATGTGTTTTGAAGCAACGATTTGCATAGAAAATTGAATTTGAATTTCAATCCAATGGACAGTTCCCATTCGAGAATTATTTCAAACGAACAATAGATCGTCCACTAACTGGGACTAATATGAATAACCTACTATAGGCAGATAACTAACTGGCGTTATTGTTGTTCTGTGACGTGCGTTGCGCAACAGTCGACTAACTTTTACGTAAATGACGCCACAGAGCAGCGATAGTGCCAGCCAGAATGAGAGCAAATGGAAATTTCCCTGACGCAAGCCTCGAACGGTTGCATTCAGTCACAGTCAGTGTCCTCTGTACAAACAAATTTCTAGGAGACCTTGGTAAGCCATGTATCGCGCGATGATATCATTGGCCCGAGTGACGCCTTTGACCGGAGTCGTCTCTGTTCACGACAGACACGTAAGTCCACAGAGAGTATGGTTGACTGTATGTGATTGGCGGAACTGTAGATTCCGTGTTTATTTCTACTGTAACACTCACAGTTTAGAGAAAATGCTTTTTCAAAGATTCCCTCTTCAATTAACTTAAAGCGATTTCATTTTTCAAAAGTTTGTCATTTGGGAAAAATGAGTAATCTATTTTTTGACTCCCATCGTGCGAGTCCAAATTGAGAACAAAGGACCGTGCGAGTCCAATCACTGAAGATCCGCTTTCACCACGTCACACTCAAACGTTGAGCATTTTAAGCAGTAGGCAAAGCAGCAGAAGAATTCTCCAACCGTGGTGAACAAGAAATGCCAATTTTCTTTGTGAATCCTTATGGTACGCGCTTGCCCCCGAGAAGGGGCGATCGCCCTTCCCTAAAACCTACGAAAGTAGCTTTGTTCACCATGATTTTTTACAATTCGGAAAACAGCATTCGCAATATAAGGCCATGTTGTCGTCCATTGCTTTGTCACAGTAGTGTTGTTAAGTATACTTCATCCCTCTTACAGTAGCGAAGCTGTCATGAGCCTGGTCTACCAATATTACTGAAGTAGCCCTCCCTAATCTTACTGGCTAGATCCACCCGTGCACCCTAGATTTTCTTCAACTTCACATGACTTCTTTCCAGGGGCGAAGCGTCCATGAATGCAAGGCACGCAGTGCATGCCTTACATACAGTGAACGAGATCTGACGACTTCAGAACTTTAAACTGAATTTCGAATCACAAACAGGAGGAAAAATAAAAATTAAGGACTTCTCGCAAATCTTCGATGTCAAAGTTTTTTACAGTTTAAATTAGTTCAAGTATATGAGCCTTACAAACGTGTTTGGTTTTGCCATTGAATTCCGTAAAAAAAATTGGGTAAACACGCATGCGGAACGGGAAACACGCATGCAAAATCTGCGATTGAATGCGTGTTTCCGAAAAAAAATCAAAAATAATTAAGTTTTTGTTAAATATGCGCAAAGGAACAACCTGTTTTGTTAGTAGGTTGTGGTACAAAATTTGTTCTATTCATAAGTGTTTGTTTATTAGCGAAATGTTTTGTTTTTCGATAGCGCCAAATTTACTTTTCGTAAACACTGCAAAATTGCTATTGGAATCAAGGTCAAGGCATGTAATTTCAGTTTTGTTTTCGCTTCATGTGACGCAATCAACCTGGACACCTGACAGAGGTGGGACCAGATCCGAATTACCGGAGTCAACTCCTGTAGGATTCTGCGTTTTTCTTTCGGACCCGCATCCGGAGTCACTTTTCCATTTCGGCAGTAGCAGGAGTCTGTGCGGTCATTTCTTAGGTAAAAACATGGGTAAATAACGGTTGGATGGACGATTGTAGCTAGAGTCTGACCAGGAGTTGGATTCTCAAATTTGAATAACATCCGGACCCGGATTCAAACATTTTGGAACAGGAGCGGAGTCGGAGTCTGAAAAAGTGACTCCGGCCACCTCTGACACCTGAGTCTGGTCACATGACCTGCTTACAGCTCTGCGCTGCACGTTGTGGTAACAACGGCGCGGATGAGTAGTGCTGCTCCTAGTGTTTTTCCACTAGGTTTAGTGTTTTTTCATTTCATCTACTGTTCTTGTGTTTTTTATGGCTATCTAGTGTTTTTTATGAGTGAGCTGAATGTAATTAATTGCAGTTTTGTGTAATTGCAACTGTAATTGAGACCTTTTGATTTAGTGCAATTGCAATTTGCTAAAAATCCTACCTCATTAAATCTTAAATACACAAGGCAATATAATATGTTTTGAGTTAAACCGCTGCGAAGTCACTATGGTCATCTGTCAAAAGTTTCAGTGACCTGTACAAATAAGCGTTGCTGCTATCTCCCGTTTTCTTTGTCTCTGATTTGCAATGAGTTGCGCAATGTCTATGGTTGGCATTGCAACGCATTTTCTGGGCATTTTCACTGTGTATAAGTTTGCTTTTGTAATCTAGTGTTTTTTTGGTGAATGCAGTGTTTTTTTTTATCGTGAAATCTAGAACTTTTCCGTAACAACAGAGTGGCAATACTGGCACAGACTGCAGAGAAGGTGCAATTTATTAACTTTGGGTTTCAAGTTGCAATTATGTTATATGAGAACAAAATGAGAGCTTTGATGGGGAAAGTATCTTTTGAGGGTGACGTAGTAATTAGGCTCCAACGAACAAGTTTTAGCTTTTTCTTATGAACAGAATAAAAATGAATTTCACAGCTTCACAGCTGAGTTGTTGAGGCTCTTACTAAAACTTATGAAAATTCACTATCTTCATCATTCAGTTTTAGCACTTAGTCATTGGAAAAAGTTAGGCTGTCATGATATGACAGAAGATTATTTGGTGCTGACATTCTAAATATTTCAAACTTGTGTATTAATTTCACTGCTAGTCTATGTGTGTAACGTTCGCAGAATCGCTGCGTAATTTTGTTTGCGTGTTGTCCTTAAGCGACGTTCCCCTTGATTGATTGTATCGAGCCTGGAGTAATTGCCGGGCCATGTTTTTGCTTCGTTTCGCATTCCTTGGTCATCGAGTAGTTGTTCTTCAGTAGTGGAGAAGGCGGAAGCACGCGATTCTGAACTACACTAGGACAGCGAAGGTTGGTCCGTTAGAAAGACAAAAGGTCTTTACGTTTCTGCAGCACAAGGCTGCCCCAGCATAAGGTTGTTTCTTTGAAAGACATAAGGTTTTTGATTCTTTGCAGCATAAGGCTGCCATTAGCACAAGGCTAATTCTGATATAGGACATAAGGCCCTCACAGCATAAGGCTGGTCTTTATAATTTCGTTTTAACACGTTTTGTTGACAAGTTTGTTGGCCACGTTTAGTGAGCAACAACATGGGACCTCGTTTTGTGGGCTTGTGATAATAAAGTTGGAACGTGCATTATACGAATTTTATGGTTCTCTTGATGTGGGCCTGAATTTGAGTGTCAGGAAGCTAGAATGTGTTATCACGCTTTTTCATTGCATTTGCAACCATTTTTGTTTCTACTGATTTTCTACTACTATTTTGCGAACGCGTAATTTCTTGGTTTTAAATCTGTGTGTTAATATTTCATGGGCAATATTTGTAAAGAGAATTGAATCTTTATTACCAAAAATATGTGCCATAGTTATAGAAATAAGTATATTTTCATCTTCTACTTTCTAGGTTTTATGTACTTTTACCTTCTGAACTGAGTGCTATAGTGGTTCCAGTATTTGCTGCGACAAATGTCATGTATTGCAATAATAAATCTTTCCGCCTTTGGGCTGAACTGTTTGGTGTTATGAGAGTTCAACTAATCCAAGATGTGCAAATGCAAGTAAATTACTGTAATTTGTGTTGTTAACCTTGCATCTGTTCCTAAATCTGAATTGCTTGTAATATTTGTTTTGTATACTTTCGCTTTTGATGTCCCCATGGTAAATGTTTCTGTGTAAACAGTTTCTCTTTTATATATATATAAATTTTGATTTCCAATTGTGTTTTTGCGGTTTAGCTTGCTTAATGATGCTGTTGTGGTTATTTCCTGGAAACTTGCTCTTCTGCTACAACTTTGTTACCTATCTTTTGGCGTTTTCAGTGTGGTGTGGTCAGTGCCATGGTATACCTAGATTTAGCTATAGTTACAACTAAGACCTTGTAGCGATTCATTGAATCTCCAGAACAAGAGTTAAAAAATGAGGTTACCATCTGCTGCTTGAATATGCGGTTATCACAGTGATGACATAAAAAGCACCCTTTTTTTTTAAGTCCGAAGTGAGCTTCATGGCATTGCCGTCTCCAAAA
>JGI24021J15306_10012481_pt1 | contig 10554 bp, 6 predicted proteins | sample Ectturendosymbi1_FD_15306 | JGI IMG/M metagenome (IMG submission 15306) | reverse complement strand
CGACGCGTTTATTTTCGGAGTGAATGCTGCACTGGTGGCGAGTCATTGGAAGCACCGCGCGTGAGCCGTTCCCACCACCCACCCATCCATCAACGCCGACCATGAGGTTGGATAGGACGCAACCACCGTTTTTCAAATCTCCGGTACAACCCGACCGGGAATCGAACTCAGTCTACCAGCTCAACCGACTGTACCACTTAGCCAGTTTTTACTATTCCGCCTACTGTGCAAAGAAAATGATGAGACTTTTGAGCAGCTTTTGCTTCACATTGGTGTACTTTGGCTGTCAAAAAGTACCGTTGTAAAAAGGTTTTCTGAATTGTTTGCAGATTTTATGGAGTTCCTTTCAACAGTTAATTCAAATCTTAAAGAAAGTGATTGCACCTGTAGATGTGACATTTTTTACTTGACAGATTTTTTTGGGAAAATGAACGAAACCACGCTCAAACTTCAGGGAAAACATATAACCCTGGAACAATGCAAATGTATCATTCGCTGCTTTGCCAACAAATTACGGCTATGTCGTCGATGCACTGGACGAAGACAGTTTGACTGCTTTTCTCACTTAAAAGGAATTTCTAAGGTTGAATACATTTCGGATGAAAAAATCTACATTTACACTGACTATATTGGAAAGGCAGAAACTGACATCTCAGAGAGGTTTCGCCAAAGTAAGTGCAGATGTTGTGGAAATCTTGGTGGATCTACAAAGCAACGAAGAAGCTCGTGTCTTATTTTATACCCAAGGTTGGCTTGCTATGTGGTTAAAAATTAACGATCGGTAGCAACGCGTATGGGTAGAAGTAAAGCTGCTGATTTTGGTATTTGCAACAACTTACGCAGCAGAGCAAGGCTTCAGCCAGGTTCTACATATGAGCACTAAATGGCGAAACCGATCAGATTTAACAGCTAGTCGTACAATCCGTCTCAAGCTTACTTCTATCGAGCCTGATGTAATCAAGTTAGTTAAAAATCGTCAGGCCCAAAGATCACATTGAGTTTTTTTGCTATGTTTATGTGTTACTTGACAGATTTTTCTGACTCGTGAAATACCGGTGCTGGCATTATAGAAAGGGTATAAGAACATGACTTGTTTTTGTGTATTGACGTTTGAATAAAAGCATCTTAAACTGCAAAGAGTGTTTTGTTCCAATGTAATGAAAGCATAGCTTAATAGCCGTGTTTTCAAGACAAGTTAAGGGGGCGGTAAGACAATGCGTGACTGAATGTGGGCGATAACTGGAAAAAGGTGAGGAACGCTGCGCCACAGCAACATTTGTTTGCACGTGTTGCGATAGCAATATCAGCGTTTGTGAGTGAGCCCCAACAATAACGTAGGCTCGTTTCGAAACCATCGCATAACATCGAGTAGGGAAGCGTTTCCAGCGTCACACAGAAACGCACGGAAGTGCCGGTAGTGACACAGTTCCGCGCGAAAATGATGCAGAAGCGCTGAAAAAAGCGAGCTACCGTCAACACAGCAGATGCGGAAACGCTAACTGCAACGAGGCCTGCTGTGTAATGAACCGTTCTTGTAACCAGGTTGGGAATACGTTTCAGACATTGTTTTTTTTCTGATCTCGCTACGGATAACCAAAACAGTGTTAAAAACTAGCGTGCAGCATAGGATAGGGTATATCTTTTTTAATGCATTTTGTAGATATAATATATTGTTTGGGACACCAAAAGTCGCTTGTGAAATATGGTGGACCATCGTTTTTGGCCCGTTTCAAAAATTTTGTGAATTAATGATATAAGGCGCGTTTAAACTGTGGCGAATTCCTGAAAGGTTGCGTGGTTCAGCCAACAAAAATAGCCACTATCTTGGCCTACAAAAGATAACCACTTTTATGTGATACTCAACGACTGTCACAGAAAATCTGGACTATAAAACAAGTGAAGGCTTTTCAGCGCCCCCATATGTGACTTACCCCCAAAATGCCTGGCCTGAATTCACTGGTTTATATACAACAATTTACTTCAAGCACCTGTGGCAACAACCTCAGCACAGCAAAAATATTTCGCGAACTCACTCTTGAGTCTTGAGGTTGAAAAGGAAATTATTCGGTTTAACGTCTCGATGAATCACGTTGTAGCGGTGCACTTGTTCTAGAGCAGTCAGTAGCTGCTTTATGTATTCTCTGATGTCATCGATCGTAGCCAAGCTCACTAAATCCTGCCAATGACAACATGAGTTGAATACAAATTTCTAACATAATAATTTAGATATCTTATGTTTGTTTACTTTTTTAACACGTAGAACAATTGGCCACAAAAATATCCAGACATTAGTCCGTAGGAGTGTTCCACTAGTGCAGCATTTCTTAACCTTTTTCTACCTCAGCACCCCTTTTGGTCACGCCTAAGTAGTCCAGCACCCCCTACCATTGGCTAAAACCTGGTTACTATAAGGATAAAGACAAGTGCAGTACATCATATTCTCTTTACCTTTGACCGCCACATATGTGACCTTCCCCAGTACCCCCTGAAATTGATATCAGCACCCCAGGTTAAGAAACCCTGCACTAGTGAGACATCAACCGCCCTTAATCAATGTGCTGTTTTCAACCACAAAAACCTTCACTCACTGAAAACTTTGTGTGCGACGCATAAGGCATAATTATCACCACTTCTCCCTTTTGCCTTATGCAGCCTTCGATTCCAATCACATGGCTTCTACCCCTGCAATTAAACATTCGGGTTAAGAGAAAAACAAACAGTCGTCTAAACTTCCATAAGTCTATCACAATGTGGGTGGAACTGCTAAATAATAAGCATGGTCATGTAAGGTGTATCTCCAGTCCAGCCCTTGATAAGAATAATAGTTTTTACTATGTCAACATCAACCCAGTCCACATAAGCTCACAAAGAGCAACCAATTACAGTACTAAAATTTGCAGAGAAATGTTTCTTTTAGCGTTTTAGGGTAACAAATCACTTCAACTCGAAATTTTAATCAAACGTAATTTATAAAAACTTATTACTAATGTACTGGATGCATCAGTTATGAATGAATTAGTGCAGCATGTGATTGCATCACCAATACCATTGAATAAAAGAACTGACAAATATCATAAAATAAATACAAACGACTGTGGCTTTCTGCAAATCTCCTATCCCATACGTTGCAGCCTAATACTTGTAGACAGTTAAACAGCAACACTAATGTTCCGTGACGTAATGCTACAAAACAGGAATTGACAGCAACCCACCCAATTTGCTTTAAACACTTCACTTCATTTTCAATCCTTTTTGGATGTGACGTTGAAAAGATATGCTTCAGAGCAAAAAATGGACTCCTGCTCCCTAATTGTCTGAGGGTGGCCAAGTAAACTTTGCTGAAAGTACCTGCAATATTTAAACAATGACAGCACTTGCTAGTGAGTTAAAAGCCACAAAAAGTGCAAAATCAGTTAATGAATGAACATGCTTTTGATGTAGCCATAGAAAATAAGCTTCTGATAAACTTTGTAAAAACAATTGAAGTAAATTGAGACAGTGGCATATACTGTGGAACTAATTGTTTCACTGGAACCATTAGCGTCACAAGTGTCATTCGTAAGGATACCTGCAGATTGTGGTATCTGTAATAAGTACCATGACTAAACTGCTAGCAACACATAAACACAAGCACCATGTATTAAATGAAGTTTAACATTCACAATAAACATACCTGAACCAACTTGTCTAACTATGTTGAAATGTTTAAGAACATCAGGAACAGTTGAAAATAATTTTTTGAATGGATTCTTTCTCTTTCTTGTTGGAGAAATTGCATTTCTTTTTTTGTGCTGTACCTCATCATCACATTGGGATACACAGCTACTACGCATCTGAAAATTGAGGTCTTCGCCATGCAAATAAAGTAAACAATTGTACATTTCTGAAAATACATACACCTCATCAAAACATTCCCTATTTTGCAGTTTACTGAATTGTCTTTAATAAATTTGCTTTATTTACCCTTTTTCATAAGGCACACTGAGTTAATTTAGTTTCAAGGTGTTGTTTGTTAAGCCAGGTTATGACTCAGGATACACAATAAATCTTTAGTTAATCTATTTTCAATGTAAAATATTCGGTGTAATGCTTTGAAACATGGAGAGGCAGTTTGATCAAACACTTGACTTGAATCACACCTTGAATTTCAGCATCATTATCTTATTTGCAATATTATTTTACTAATAATGTATTACATCATATCCTGAACAGATACCCTTCCATAGCCTTGGGACACAGCATGGGCATTGCCCACCCTACCTTTTTGGGGGCAATGGAGGCAGAGGTGTATTTTCACAAAAATATCATAAATAATTTCATGGTTTATCAATACCGAATTGAAACAAATTTATTTATTGCAGTTATCTGCGCATCGAGAAAATTCAGAAAGGTTTTCTATAATTTCCGACTCTTGTTATCATTTTTGAGGTCAACATTGTTGCTTACACAGAAACATGCGTAATTGGTAAAAATTGTTTTTTTTTGTATGTTTCCATTGCCCTTAACTCTTTTACTGCCCTCCTTGCCCTATCGCTGCTCCAGCCAACGTCCCTGCCTTGTATCCTTTACCCTATCCTATTCCTAAAACCCTTTTCTGACAATTGCATAAAAGGAAAGTAGCATCAAATTACAGCTTGTATCTTAAACACACATAAAAACTATGAGGAAAAATCATGCAGAAATGAGATGACTGCTCTGAAACTTCCTAGCAGGTTCTGTATAACAGGCAGTATACAAGAAACTGTTGTAATAGAATGTTTAATATGTCTCACATGAACAAAGAAACATTATTACACTTATTATATTATAAACTTTAAGGAAAGCAGACAATCATACACCCAAATTTTCACAATATCTTCCAACTTGTTTTTGCAAGTAAAAATCACTGTCATGGGAAAATAACAACCAAACCAGATTGTAACAACACACACAAGGTGTAAAATAAACATTTTATATATAATCTTCAAACTTGAATGTCAAAATTTTTGCACACCTTTTATCTTCACATTTAATGGCAAAATCAGACCAGATTCATTAATCTTCTCCACTGAAAATTCCATAAATTTCCTTTGACCAGCTATGCTTGAGAATAACTATAAGACACACATACCCTACACATACTAGCAACAGTACTAAGAAAAGAATGTGGACAGCAATTTCACATTTAAGTCATTTTATTGCATGCTTTAAACAAAAGCACTCGCCATATCTATAAAAAAACTATGAAATTGCCTTGACATTAAAAGAAAACGTCTATTTTGGTAATATGTAGATGTAGGACATTTCATAAGCTTTGTTAAATATGTTTTAGTCTTCAAAGGATAGGATGAGCATGCTAATCTTGGGAGTGCAACAGCTTGCATGCAGGGGTGTACCGAGGTTAGATGGTGCCCAGGGCAAGAAACAAGTCTGGTGCTCCTATGTTTGATCCTAAGGTCTTTTGGGAATAAATGTACTTATTGAAGAAAGTACTTGCAACATTGTTGGGCTTTTCGGCACCTGGGACATTGTGCACCCCTGTTCCCCCTCATTACACCCCTGCTTGCATGCACACCAGGTTAAAATGAGCAGAAACTTCATTTCACGCAAAACATGATTCCTTTACAAGAAAATGAAGGTTTGAATGAAAAAAGGCTTTTAATTGCTGTCCGAATTACTTTTTCTCAATCTCCATTGTTCACCTATATTTTTCATTAAACAAGTTCTGGATCAGAATCACAGACCATGTTGTCCTAAAACATTCAGAAATCATCATGTTAATACCTGTGGGTTGCCTGTAGTGTTTCTTATTATTAAATGCTATATTTATTTGAGTGGACAACTAGGAATATACCCAAAGAATAAACTACAATAACTAGATACTTTATAAAAAATCATTACTTTATTCTAGCATTTCTTAACCTTTTTCTACCTCAGCACCCCTTTTGGTCATGCCCAAGCAGTCCAGCACCCCCTACCATTGGCTAAAACCTGGTTACTTTGAGGATAAACAAAAGACAAGTGCAGCACATCATATTCCTTTTGCCGCCACATATGTGACCTTCCCCAGCACCCCTGAAATTGATATCAGCACTCCATGGGGTTGCTAGCACCCCAGGTTAAGAAACCCTGCTTTATTCTATGCTCAAGCTACTTTGTTCAAGAACAATGTAATTGTGAGTGAATCAGATTTCTCCTCAAACAGCACAACTGATAGGTATAACTTTTAATCTTTATATCAAACTGGACAAAAGGAAGTCTTAGCAAGCAAATTCTAACACGCATTAGCCCCACATAACATGGAACTTCATAATGAGCCAACCTTATTTAGTAGCATTAATAACACCATGCTGCATTTAATTAATGTGACAAAATCATATTTGCGACCTGTTTTCCTATCATTTAATTTCTGATGAAATCAACTTTACTTTTCAAAAACAAACAAACTATAAAGTTATTCTCAAATACCATAATTAGTTTTCACAAGGATAAGGATCGTGCGCTTCTTCATAACAGCTTGACTTTCTTTTCAGCTATACAAGCAAGGTGTTGATTTAAGTGAATTTATTTAGGAAAAACATGTCATTTTCAAGCTCTCCACTCTCCAACTATATTTTCAAGAACTGAACACATCATCTTAGATTATCTAATATTATAAACGTTAACAATAGAATGATATCAGACTAGTGAAAACCCTGACTTTAACCAATGAAATTGAAATAACAATCATGGAGTTTTTTAAGATGTCTATGATTTACGTTAATAGTAGCACTTCACAAATCAAATCTTTCCATCACGAAAAAAACACCAATTGATATTTCAGGCTATAGTACCATTAGAAAAGATAAAAAAGGATTTTACCATAAGTAGAATGACAAGCAGTGTTACGAGCATGCAGGTTCAATCAATTTAAAAGTTACCCATTAAAAAAAAAGTGACTGTTTGAAAGTTGTTGAAGTTACAAAGAGTAAAGGTAAGAAAAAAGTCAGCAATAGCTTTTTACAATACAGAATATTATAAGCAGGTTTACCCAGCATAGTTATGCACAAGGTTAGGTATAGAGCAGTGTTTCTCAACCTTTTTGCTCATGGAGCCCTATGCAATGATCTAAGTGTCTATCCTACTTTTTGTAATAAACCAGATGAGTAGAAATGTCACAACTATGTTTGTTGAAACCCCAGGAAGCCGCTCATGGATCCCTGAGGTTCCGTGGAACCCTGGTTGAAAAACAATGGTATAGAGAATTGTAAGTTGCACTTGCAGCCATACCTATTATTGCAATGCTGGAAGTATGCCTCCAACTGTTGTCAAGAAAGCAACAGCAAGCCACCTTTTCTATAGTGCTTGGTCATGTTTATTTTGCTGACACAGGCAAAAGCTCTACTGCATAGAATTTAGCCATTTAAACCCATTTGGAACTGCATCCACTTTTCTTCAGATATAACACTGAGAGTGAGTTCCTGACATTATTGGCACGCCAAATGTAGTCGAGGGGATGCATCTATGGCTGCCGTGTAAATGCTTGTCGTTCACCATCCATTGCTGCTTTTGCTTTCCTACGTGGCAGCACTTTTTATGTACTTTTTTAAAGTATCTATAACTTTTTCTGTTTAAGGTTTGGGTTTACGGTTAGCTTTAGCTTTAGGGTTTTGCTTTGGGGTTTAGGGTTTTAATCATCTGACAAGGACGATGTGCTTATCCAAGCACATCGCCCTTGTTACGTGACCATTTCTGACAGCAAAATAAAGCCTGCCTTTTACATACAGTAAAATCAAGCCTATCTAATTAATTTAATGTCTGTAATACTAATAACTTAGAAAATTATATCAAACGTGTGCACCCTAATTATTGCATTTAATGAGGCAAGTATTATGGGTTATAGGCAAACATCAGCTGCATATAAACATTACAAAAAACAAACAAAATAAAAAAAACAAGCACAATAAAAAAGGCATTGGCTACAGAACTGCCTGTGGATCTTCATATTTGAAACCTTATTAGACCACCACCTGCAACGTGACAGTAATGCATGACAAGAGTGCAGTAGGCTTGGTAGAAACATACTAAATGTAAAAGGCAAACCCTGAACTTAAAACCTAACACTAATGCTAACCCTAACCCCTAAACATCAACATTGGAAAAAAGTAAAGAAAAATTGGTCCCATGAATTGAAATGTGCAAGCACTACTACCAAAATGAAAAGTTGCCAAGGTGAGAGCCAAGCCAAAAACCATTGGGTTGGCACAGCAGATGTAAACATTATTACTGCTATGCTACCATATGATGGTGCCGCTTGAGTGACAAACTCGGCGCTTTATTCAAACTGCGTCATGCGAGGCGGTTCCATAGCCACTTCCATAAAGAATGTACAGAACTGAGAACAAAACCATAAAAAAGATATTCATAATGACATTAGTCATTCACGTAAAAGGTGATGGAGAGCCAGCAATGTATGAAGAGTTGAGAAACAACATGCAGATGGTCTGGAGAAGTGAGTCATGCACAGTATTATAGGTTGTAAAAGTAACAATGGAGTTTATGAAGTGGAAAGCCATGCAGAAACCATCTTGACATTATTATATAATATGGTGCACATGACACTGGCAAAGAACAAATTTTAGTGCACATTTCAACACCTAAGCCAAATTCTACACTATAATAGGAAGTGACTACAGATACGCCTGGCCTGACACAATTCAAATAGGGTCAGTTTGTCATTCAAACAAACGGCGTGGATCTCGTAGCCTAACAGTTATATGCATTATTATGGCTGCTAGTGTTATGCCAATGGTTTTCGGTTCGACTCTCACCTTGCTGACTTTCGTTTTTTTTTCTTTACTTTTTTTCAGGCTTACATGTTACCTTCAGGGGTTAGTGTTAGGTTAGCTTAGGGTTAGGTTGGCATTAGGTTAGGGTTAGGGCTACGGTTAGGGTTTATCTTTTACATTTAGTTCGTTTCTACCAAGCCTACTTCACTCTTGACTCTGGTCATGCGTTACTGTTACATCACAGCAGGTGGCGTATGAATAAGTTTTCAAATTTCAAGATCCACAGGCGTGTCTGTAGCCACTGCCATTATTAAATCTGGGTGCACCGTTTTGCTGGCTTTCATTCTAACCTAAACCCTACCCGCTGTCTGAGTTGTCTTTTTGCGTATCTACATGTCACATGACCACATTATTAAATCCAGCCATTTTAGCTTTTCCTAGGTACAATGAAAATTCGTCAATACATTACTTGGTCTACTGTAGTGGAAACTAGTCGAACAGCTTCTATCAAAGCGATTTACGATTTACTAAGCGATTACTTTAGTAAGCTCCATTGATAATACAGTAGCCGAATAAATTTTATTTTTGCAGTTAACTGTAAATGACACTTTAAAAGTCCCAAGTCTAAACTTAACCATGCTTGCGGTAGGCTGGCCTGAAGTACTCGCTCAAGATTGCCTTTCCTGTAAGTTAAGTTCCGCTTCGTCTAAAGCAGCCACTACTTCGTAGAGCACCGTGTTGTGCATGCCAACGCGTAGCGGCGACCGCGCTCACGCCATTGATTTTACGCTGAATTCACACCAGACAAAAACGCGGTTACTCTTCCCGCCCCGCGGCGGCATAGTGAGGCGGTAATTCACAATACGATACGAAAGCTACGCTATGCACACGAGTGTTGTGCCAGTCCTTACATTACCATGGCTGCAGCCAACACAGCCCCACGCAAGCAACCAGCACGTAGCCAGAAATTTTGTATAGGGGGGCAAACAACGACGAAGTCTCAACATTTAAATATATAATGCCCCTTGTTTTTAAAGCATCTTCCACAAAAGGTGCATTTTTTCTGGCGGTTTTTATTCTGAATAATTATGTTCAGATTTAAGCCGACAAATAGAAGTCAATCTTCATTGAATTGACAAGTTTTTCAAGTTTGTTTTTAGTAAATTTCCACGTTTCTGTTTTGGATGAAAGCCACATTTGCTTATAAAACGTTCATGCAAGACCGATAGTGGAAATATCGGTGGTTTAAGACCAAGATTTGCAGTATGCTTTTTGCAGCTTATATTGCAGTTGAGCAAGAAGTCATTGTGACCGTCATTATGATTGCGTTTTCTATATTTACGCGCTTCTGATGTATACCAACACACATTCAATCGAAGCCGAGTAGCAACTGTACTTAAAGACACGGACTCCCGAAGTTGGTCTACAAAACTTTCGCGCATAAAAGACGTGGATCTTATCCAATTTTTGATCGACTGATTGATGTATGCAGCTGATAACGTAAAGCAGTTTTTTTTAAGGAAAATCTTAAGGTACCCGGTATGGATCTGTAGGGACCCGATTTCTCTAATTCTAGGGACCCCATTTTCTCTGATTTTAGGGACCCGATGATAATGTGCTCTGATTCTAGGGACCCGATTTGAAATTCTAGGGACCCGAATCGGGTCCCTAAAACGCCTCAAAAAAACTGGGGTAAAGGCTAGAATACCTCTATGCCAGTGGTTCTCAAACTGTGGTACGCGTACCACTAGTGGTACGCGAAGACCTTCAAGGTGGTACGCGAAGAGACCTACTTTCTGTTTTTCTT
>JGI24021J15306_10012480_pt1 | contig 10554 bp, 8 predicted proteins | sample Ectturendosymbi1_FD_15306 | JGI IMG/M metagenome (IMG submission 15306) | reverse complement strand
AGGATTTTTAGTTGATGCTACCAGCCATGTCAATTACCTCACTTTGAAACTGCAGGGCAAAACAAACTGTTTCCTAGCTTAGTAAATGACATCAGTGCATTAATGCATTCAAGATGAGGTGGAAACTCTTTATCTCTCAGTTAAAAAAAGGAATTTAAAAGAACAAGGTAAATGTATTGGAAATGTTGTCAACTTTGCAAAATACATTGAAAAATTCAAATCACTACAAGAGGTCTTTGATAGTTGATTTAGTGATTTTCATGAAGAAGACCGCATGCTTGCATTTATAAACCCATTTTCACTTAACGTAACATTCTGAGATGCCTAGTAATATGCAAATGGAACTTATTTGAACTAATAGCAAATTCAGTATTGAAAATGACATTTGATGAACTTTCCTCATTGACAAGTGTGTCGGAAATGATTGGTTTATGGCAAAAAAAAATTTTTCGAGTGCAGACTAGAAGACTTACCACGTCTTTTGAGACTTTTCCTGGGTCTGTAGAGCATACCGGACCGTAGAAATTCCCACGCAAAGCCACGTGCGTTCATGCGTTTTTTTTCCCGAAAATCGCCGAAACCACCCGGGTGCCAAAGTGTTAAAGAATTGGACATTGAGGCTAAACTTCCAAGTCCTTGTATATCATCAACAACATTTGTGGGTTGAAAGTTATTTTAACTTGGTTTCCACAACCAAGTTTAGCACTGTAGTAATCACACATATAATTTCTGACCAGACTGAGTATCAACAATTTTTGTCTACTCTATGGTTAACATCACTTCACTAGGATGCACACCTAGAAGGCAGCAGTAAGCCTGAAAGACGTTGACCATTGCTTGTGCAATTTTACTCATTGTCACCAACCAAATTTGCTTTGGATGCAATCCTCAATGTGGCATAGAACCAGAAAGTTTTTTCAGTCTTGAGATATTTTTACTCTGGTGTTCTTGAACATTTAGGCCAGTTAAAAATTATAGGGAGAATCCAAAGCTTGTAGCAGGGATGCTTGAATCTGTGACAGCTCTTGTTTAGGAAGTTGGAACACTAATCAAACAACTACAAGCAATTCTTGCATTGTACCAGAATATTCATTTCTTCTAGAACAGAAGTGTGTAAACTTGTTCAACAGAAGAGTCATTGAAAGAGAACCAAATTTACCAGTGAGCCACAAAATCAGTTTGTACTTGTCAAATACACTTCGTCAAAGAATGCAGGTTTTACATAAAATGACCTACATCAAATCGCATAGGCCCCTTGGCAACTAACCATAGAAATTCATGTAAACACATTGATAAATATTGATAAATGAAGAAACATTAAATATGCGGTGACAATTCGCTGTTAATTTGAGATATTGCTATTCTGCTAGAAGAGCCACACAAAACATGTTGGCAGAGCTGCACTGCAAGCCACAGTTTGCCCACCTTTGGTCTAGAAGAGACCATCAGCTGATTGCATATTTTGTTCTGAACTTTTCATAAAATTCAATTGTTATTGTTTGCTAGATACATTCCCTTGTTTTGATAGCCATAAATTTCTCCTGTTTCTTGTGTGGATGAGTTACAGTTTCTGCCTTGAGTCACCAGTTTGGATTTGCTCTTTATGAGTGACACTGCTGCTCCAGTAGTCACACAGTCTGTCATGTAATATTCATGTCAGTCATTAAAATTTTTAATTGAGAGGTTTGATCAAATACAATCATTGTATTTGTTCTTGTTCTTGGTTGGTCAAACGCACACTTTTGGTGATGTTGGAAATCCTGATCTATGCTTTCGAGCTTTTTGGTCTGTGGTGTTTCTACTGGCATTGATTGATCTTTGGTACCCTAAAAAGCATTGATACCTTTATCAGCAAATTTTGAGATACATCACCGTTGTAAGCAAGTAAACTTAGCTGGCACCAATGTTTCATAGTAACCCTTGAAGCTCTGTAGCTTAGTGCAACATGGAATTCTGATCGTCTTGATGAACAAATCACAGCAATATAAAACACCTGAAAACTTCTTTAAATTTTTAGTTATGTCAGCTAGGCAGTTAATTTGATTTGATTTTAGTGGTGGCAGTTGGCAGCAGGCCAAAGCCTGAAATTTGCTTCTTGCCAGGGTGGTTGAGGTGTACGCTCTTGACCAAGGAATACTATGGCAATTCCCTCAGTGGCTGTGGATCGAATACCCAACCTTCCAATTGAAAGGCAGACACTTCATCACTGAGCTATGACAGTTGGGCAATGATGGTTTATAGAAACAGTGAAACAGTGGAGTGTTAAAATCGTGAGAACAGTAAACAGAACAGCAGTATTGTAACCTTGTCAGATGGTTGTTTGGTCATTGTGCAGGAAGTGAGTTCCTGAGCAACTCCTAAACTTTTACTGTGGATATCTATGGCACGTCAATCTGATTTAGAATTTGCAATCTATTGCAGTTGACTCATAGAAGGTTGATATAAATTTTACTTGTAGTGGTGCACTTTCAGGTGAAAGCAGGGCATGGAAGTAACATCAGTAGATTCTCAACATAGTATGAAGCTGTTGAAACAGTGCTTAAGTAATAAGTACAGCAACCAATTTTTTGACCTAAAAACTTAAAATTTTGACTTCATAATTTACAAATTTTGACTTTATTTTAACCTATGAATTTTCTGGGTTTGCAACAGCAAAGTAGTTCAGCTTTAGGTGTTGAGGTAAACCCAGAAACATATTCATGCACTCTCTGTTTCGAAATGAAAAAATTTGGTTGTTTCACTTAGGGGATGATATATATATTGATTAGTAGATTAATAACTACAGTAGAGTCAAACTTGAGAATATAATAAAGTTGAAACACTTTATGCATAATGCACTGAGCATTTACCAAACCAAGTAGCCTACTGTAAGACCACGTTTCTTACCTCACCACCTCATCCTACATAATAGCCTATTCAATCGTCCAGTAGTGAGCAAAACAACAATATGTCAAAAATTGCAGCAAACCCACTACTATTGCAGAATTGCAACAAAACTTGCAAAAGCATATCAAAATCTGTTGTTGTACTTTCAATAAAATATTGATGAAAAGAAAAAAACTGTGCTGCAAGAAAAGTTTGACACAATGATAAATTTTGACCTAATGATAAGTTTTGACCTATTAACTTGGGATTCCCTCATGGTATGAGCGTGAAATTTGGTTTGTGGACGTTTCATAAGCTTTGAAAAAGGCAGAAAAATTTTGACTTTACTGACTTTTGGTTACCCTAGTAATGAGTGATTATATAAAGCACTTGAAGCAAAGGGAAATAGGCACCTAGTTGGGGCTTGGTTCAAATCTGGGGTTCCCAAACTGGGGTACATGTATCCCTAGGGATACATTTGCCAATCTGAAGGGGTACATTTAAGGTTAGCAATAGAAGGGAAAAAGTATGTTTATATATTTTTCATTTCGTATTATTTGTACATATATCAGTGAATATATCAATTTAAAAATACATTGTATGCCACATATATAATATTTTTCTTATTTTCTTCGGCCTTTTTGTCATAATAAATTTTAAGGGTACATGCTCATCTATCGAAATGCTGAAGGGGTACATGGCCAGAGAAAGTTTGGGAACCCCTGATTCAAATGTTATGGAGTGGTGGCATTAGTTTGTTTATGCTAACATCTCTTGATGAGCCAATATAACTTTTGCTGGTATGTGATGAAAGTGTTAAAGCTTGACATATATGTTTGAAATTATTGTTCTGTGATTGCCATGAGCTTGCTTCAGATCATTTTCAAAATTTGCGATGTTTTGTGTGAAAAATAGAAAGCTATTGTGTCACATGCAAGCTTTTGCAACACTGGACATTAGACATTCAGGTAGGATGTGAAAATGTTGCACAATATTAGAAACAAACTGCTGTAATTTCTATCTGTACTGAACCATACAATTCTGGAAACCATTAGCATTCGATGTTTGAGTTGTGTACATTCAAATCGTAGACCTGAGTCAAGTCTAGTTCACACTGTCAGCTATTGCTACTTGTTACAGGATAATCATTGAGAAAATTGTTTATTCCAATAGTCTTAGTCAACAACCACCCACTGTATATTCAGAAATTATGGCAATCTAGGTGCACCAGAAGTCCCAACTTGCCAATTTATGAATCACTGAAAAACGCACCTCAAGCTACGTATGTGTGATGTCTTCAAGCTAAGGCGATAATTTCTGATTATATCATAGTAAGGAAAATCAATTCTAATCTCAGATTTTATTTGATTTTACCTAGGAGTGAAATTTCCACAAACTGTTTAGAATACTGATCTGATTTTATCGGTTGACTATTCGCAAGCTTTAACTGTATAAAAGCTTCTAGAACATTGAATTTGTCTTGGATGAAAATGTGCATCAAAACAAGTGGGTAGTTACGAGTGAAACAACTCATTGTTAATGTATCATTTTGTGGCCATGATATCCTTCCATCTCTTGTTAATTGGTGCGTGCACGTTTACAGGTTCAGAGTAAAGTGTACGATTTGCACAGACGGCGCTTTCCGCACACCGCCAACAAATGGCGAGATCCTCCGTTTCTTTCTAGCAGCAACAAGTAAGTATGGATGTTCTTCTCCAGTGGTCAAACGCTGACTTTTGATGCTTGTTTTTGCATGCGTACAGTTATATTTTTGTTTTTTATTTTATTTATTTATGTTTATTTTTGTTTTCATGGAGTCTGCGTTTTTTTCTCCTCTTTTAAGCTGTGCAGACTGTTTTCCACCACTGCAGGGTGCGTTTTCCGTTATTATTACACTTGCTGATTGCGCGCCCGCGGCCTGTGTATTCTTGCTGATTGATCCACTGCCTGTGCCTGTCCGCCAAGATTGCCTTCATTGTGGCTTGTACATACTCGAGGAACGATATGCAAGTTTCACCTGCGTAGACAATGGTTTGTACATTAGAAATCACAATCTTGGGTTTTTCACCTACAGGTAGCGCTGTTAGTTTTCCAGGTGTCACTTCCACATTTTCTGATAGACAGAACTTCATATTTTCAATACTGGGCTAAGCAGCTACTTCAGGCAGATATGATCGACTTTTGGCAGAAGTCTTTTGGAACATTCACCACTCAAGCTGCAGCTTAGACAGTTTTGAAAAGCTGTGAAAAAGTGATTTTAATGTGAAGGAAGAAAGCTTTGGTTCTGCTTGGAAGCAAGCAATTACGTTTGAACCAAAATATTGTTCTTTGTATGGGCAAGCCCTGCCGTTAATGGACCTTCCCCTGGATTTGTCTAACTCGTCTGGCCTCGGTGCCAATTACCATCAATGTGTTTAGGACTACGTATTTCTTGCTCGTATCTGTAGGTTAGAGTTGTGCGACGTTTTTTTGTCAGTCAGAACATCTTTGCGTGTGGAAGGAGCACAACAGGTCAATGAAAGGAGTGTATTTTAAGGACTACGTATTTTTAACTTGTATATTTTACTAGCACTACGTATTGCTTACTCGTATCTGTAGATTAGTTTTCGTCAGAACATCCTTGCGTATGGAAGAAACAACAGGGCATTGAAAGGAGTGTATTTTAAGCGTCTCTGAAACGCTTAAACAGCGCCAACATTTCTTACCTTTCCGTACCAGGCTTGTAAGAGGCTGTCGATATAATTCACGTAATGCCACTCGGTTGCACCTGTTAATTATGTAAATTATGTAAGCAGCGTTATCTTCCCCAGCCTGCGGGCTGGTGGTTAGTGCGTGCGCTTCCACACCAGCAGGTCATGAGTTCGACCCCTAGGTAGGGTGTAGCCTTCTTGCACGGTGTAACAGAACGTAATCAACTCTGTTCGGAAATGAGTGGTGTAGCCAAGTGCCAATCGTATCTGCTTGCTGTCAGAACACCATGCGCAGCTGAGGCACGGGTAACCTTTGCATCAACTTAAACAAAAATCTAGGAATCGTAAGCCGTGCATACGTTGTTTGCATTTACTTCGTGATTGGGTTTTATTTTTCGCCGAGACATTTCGGTTATTTGTCCCATAAGAACAGAAAAACTCGCCGAAGTATTATTCACTAGCCTACCTTTTCAGACATTATGTCTATGATCGAAAAATGACCGAAAAAATAAACCCAGCTTCATGGGTTTGGTTGTTCGCATGTACTTCATGAGTTGTGTACAGTGTTTCTGGTCATTCCATGCGCAACGCCTAACCGTCAAAAACTTCATTGAGTTGTCTTAACATTGCTGAAATAGTTTGGCCTAACATTGGTACGAGAAAATTAAAAATTAATATTGTTGCACTACTCCAAATTGATGTTGTGATTTTCTTTTTCAGTTAATACTTGCTGCTTCTCGCTTTACTTTTGTGCGAAATTTTGCACTGGGCTGGTGATTTTCAGGCGTATTGTATTTGCTCACGGTGAACAAAAACAGCGTACTTTTAAATTGTGCAACGTTCAGATTCGTACGAAATGTCTGTATTGTCTGCACTGTGGCATTCGAACGAACGTTTTCGTAAACATGTTTTCTTTCCAGTCATGGATACGGGCACTCAGACATCATGCACCACAAATCGTTAAACAGCGGCTCCGTCCACGGCAACCCCAAAATGGAGGTCAATGTGAATTTTGCAACACTGCCATTCTACGAGAAGATCTCACAAGTTATGCCTCCGACAGCTTTGGGTGGGCATTTGTGATGTTAACGTTCGAGTCTTATACAGGGGACTATTTTTACTGAAAGCTTTTCAAGGTTAATACGTCGAAGCGTATGACTTTGTGTCTTGTCGGTGCTCATAGAGTTTCTATGACCCAATCATTTAATGTTTAGTCAAGCCAATCATTTAGTAATCAAAAAGATACGCGATTTCGGTAAAAATAAGCGTTGTAAGTGTTTGTTTTAATCATTTCATAACCGGACGTCACTTCCATGGTCTACGTTCAAGGGCCATTGCGGTTTCGAGTACGCTTCAATGCAAGGGTTTCCTGCCTAACTGAAGGGGTGCATTTAAGGTTAGCAACAGAAGGAAAAATGTATTTATCCTATTTGTTACCAAATATTTGTACATACATCGAGAAATATTATTTTAAAAAATCATTGCGTGCTTATTGTTAAATATATTAACTGTGAGATATAAAAACGAAGTCTACTTTTGTAGCTCTGAAAATTAAGAAGTTCTGTAAAAATTCAGTAGATTGTTGTTGTTTTACTCAGCCTTTTTGACATAAGAAACTTTAGGGTTATATGCTCCTCTGTCGACATTCTGAAGGGGAGCAAGGTCAAAGGTTGGGAACCCCTACTTCAATCGGTCGAACCCAACGCAACGTGACGCTTTTCAGTTTCACGCGCATTAACGGGCAGTAGGTGTTGCTAGCGAGTAGCACTGCTGCTGAGCAGGCGACGCAATACGTTGAGGACTTTATCAAACAACTTTGTTCGAATTTATGAAAACCTTGTTCGTGTCATTGAAGGGCTTTATTTTCCGCCGTCGCCGGTTCGCGACCGCAGCGCAATGATAATTACACGCTTGACCGCTTCCGCCAATGAGAACGCGCTGCGAGTCGAATGTACGCTAGCGCTGTTCCTCTCTATAAGATGCATCATGCGACCAATTGCATAAGAAATGACGGTGCATTGTCACAACATGGCATGGACGTGATCTGTTTCTGTCTTGTCCTGGAATATGCTGAAAGTTGTCCTTGACAACATCAAATCTGGGTGTAAACTACTGCTCCACGCTCACAAAGCGTAAGCAGCAGTGCGCGCTGTCGCCGAAACTGGTTAACTGCGAGTCCGTTGCGCCACTTTAACGCTTAAGCGACGTCGCACGTGACGGATGGTATTGAAACATATTTACACCTGACATTACCGACTGTCGCTGTCCCGAAACCCCGTCCCCTGTATCCATTCCATGTCGTTCGGTTGTTGCAGGAACAAGGATGACCAAGACAAACAAAGAAGAGCGCTTGGTCTTTCGCTTGCACGGCCAGCAACTGCAAGAGCTGAACCAGTGCGTTCCGAACAAGTTCATGAAGAAAGCGATTCAAGTGCAGCTGAGGTACGATCGCAACTAACTTCCGGTTTAAAAAAAAAACATTAAATCCGATGAAAACGTGTCCGATGTGATGCAAAATTTTACTCACCATTCAGGTTAATTGGTCAGACTCGAGTCTTGAAAGCAATAAACTGTTTCGGACGGAATGCTGATCATTAACTATCAGAGTAAATGAAGGATATTTTTTCTGTGCAGATGTTTGAAACGCCATGGGTGGTTATCGCGGTCACAAATGCCTTTTTCCAATGGTTCTATTCGAATAAGAAATATGCCTAACAAGCGAAGTGTATACTCCGTAAAATCTTAGCGTCTGATTCTTGGCTACGAAAGGACGCCTTTCGATAGACAGTTTTCTCAGTGATAGTTTGTTTGCTTGTCGCTTGTTTTCTACATCGTTTCTTTTTACTCCCCGCCAGAGCAGTGTTGTAGCGTCGTAAAACAGAGTGGGAGCGCTCTAATTCGGCCAAGATGGATCTTGCTGTTTTGTCTGCGTAGTTTGGACTCTGTATGAATAAGAGCTGATGATGCCCACCTTGTAGGCGAAAGATACACTCTGTAAGATCTTTAGTGTCTGATTCTTTGCTAGGAAAGGATTCCTTTCGATAGGCGTAGTTTAAATATTTATGTATTAACAAATTCACAAAAAAGTGGAAAAAAAGGCCCAACCAGTTCGCTGCCGCAAAGGAAAGCAGGGAACAGCGTTACCCTTTCCTGCATCTCCGCGTTCCTTCCCGAATATGCACCACTGCGCAAATAAAACTTCGAAAATTTGACGCCACCAAATGTCGATTTAACTGCTGGCCTTTTTGTTCTCTTGCTTTTCTGTAGACAGACAGAAATTTTTATTTAACATCTGAAAAAATCGGATATCAGGGGGAGGAGAATGACCGCAAGGTCTTCGAGTCATCCTCCTCCGGAGAGGGGTTGTAGAGGAATGCGCGTGTTCGTAAGTCGTGTGCTCTGGAGAGCACGCTGCTTTTTTATGTTCGTTCTCTTTTCATCGATGCTTTCTAAATGACATCGCTACATTGTTGTTTGAAACTTTTGCCGTAAACAACACTTCACCCACCCGGACAGCGCTCGATTTTTTCTCCTGCAGATTTTGCTTGCTCGATTCGTCGCGCGATCAGAACGACGTGCTGCCGCAGTATCTCCAAGTGAAGGTGGGCTAGGTGTTTTTTTTTCGGTCATAGACCGATTTTTTAAAGTCAATTCGGTCATAATGTTCGAAACTATTGACTGGTGAATACTGTTGCGGCGAGTTCTAATAATATTAAGGAGCAAATGACCGAAATGTCTCGGCGAAAAAAACCTAGAAGGTGGGTGTTAAAAGAAACTATGTTACACCCTGAAACCTCAACTAGCATTGCTTCTATGGGTTGACAGCGGATGTACTAACATGTTCTGCATATTACTGGAGGTTGCTAGCCTTTGTCAGGTCTGTGGCGTTTTGGTGGTCAAACTCTAGTCTTTAAGCAGGAAAATTGTTGCATTGACCTCGAGTGACCTCGGATGTCTCGTGACGCAGCGACGGGGGAGAAACATTTCGCGTTTCACTCACTCATGTTTCCTCGTTCCGGCCAAGCGTGACTCGCGCTGCTGCGCAGAGACGGCTTTTACGCTTTTACCTTCAAAATCTGTGCAGGTGAACCACGTCTCGGCCACTCTACCCCCCACGATACCGCCGACGAAAGCGGGCGTCGAACCTAAAATGCAGAACCTACCTATCAACATAACGAGTCTGTGCCACAAGAACCCACACGCGGACAACCTGCTCGACATCCGATGGACATCCGTAGCAAAAGTGAGAGCTTTCCGAACGTTGGAAGTGTTTCCCTTTCGAAACTAACGTAGTTCAAACAACAGTCAATTGATATAACCTAATTTCTGAATCGAATTTGTTGTTTTGTCGTTTTTTTTTTTTAATTCAACGCTTGATTTCAAACGCAAGGAATTGTTTTTTTTTACCTGTGACCGTCGTTTTAACGTTGCATTCGTTGCTTTGAGAAGATCTTCGACAACTTGCGCGTCAATTACCTGCTGTGCAACATCAGTCTTGTGTGAGCACCTTGCACGACGGGTGTGGTTATTGATTTCTTGCTTTCCCGACAAGCGCATGTTATGTGACGACCTTACGCAGCGGGTGTGAGCTGCACGACAATCTTGTCCGTTATCGCAGTCACTTCCGTGCTGCTACATCTGCATATCTCAGCTTTGGTCGTCGAGAATCAAAAACTGGAAGTTATGTGGTTGTCAAATGGCTTGACTTTTTTAAGGCTTTGTATTTCCCGAAGTTAGCCTTGTTTTTTGCAAGACAATAACGTTCCTGTTACTGCAGCGACTACATCGGTGCGGTGGCCGATTTCCACAAAGCAGTTAGAAGAAGTTGCCAGGCCTGCTTTTTCCTGGTAACGAATCGTGGTGTACCTCGCTGACAAAAGCTAACAGATAACTTCCGTTTTCGAATACAAACGTACTGCCTGTTGTTGTTTCGTGGCGTTGGCATAAAAGCAGGCACTGCAGGCATGGATGTCGGAAGGACTTTTTTCGAGTGGGGGGG
>JGI24021J15306_10012479_pt1 | contig 10556 bp, 9 predicted proteins | sample Ectturendosymbi1_FD_15306 | JGI IMG/M metagenome (IMG submission 15306) | reverse complement strand
TGAATAATGTGTGGTTGTAATTTGAAATAAATAGCTTTTTAATCAAAGTCACAATTGAAATTTTCATGGGTACACATCTTTTTGGGTCACCCTGTATGAGACAAAATTTTGCTTCGATTAGCGTTTATGCTTTGGATTAAGAGTAAAAACTAGAAGTCTTGCGAATTTGTGTAAGAAGCAAGCAAAAACCAGCGAATACATTGAAATTTTTTACCAACGAGGTAACCATTTCTTTTTGTAACGTTCAGTGCGATTTCACTTAATTCATTGACTGTAGCTTTGTGGTTTCTTGTGATTTTGCTGTTGCATAAAATATTGTTTTTATTGTGATGACCTTCTAGGCCTACTGATAATTATCTTTACTTCTCCATATAAGAAAAGTTATGCCTCAGGGTTTCAGTTATTGCTGACCTGCGTTAACATTGCTATTGCTACAGCGCACACTAAGCTGAATCAGTGGATTATTTTGAGTTCTTTCTGCCTCCAGGCGTGTTGTTTCTTTACGCATTGGCGTGTACAGAGACTTTTACCAAGGATTTGAAAATACTAAACGAAATGTGAATTGTTTTTCGATACAGAATTAGTATTCTTTGAAGCGATATTCGAAAGCAAAACGAGGGTAACGGAACACGCTTTTTGCCAAGGAGCAACGTCGCAAAGTGGCTTTACGAAAGAAGGACTGCAACAATAAAATAGGGAGTGTGGTTTAATTCCCGAATGTCTCACAACAATTTCTTGCGAGCGTGATGTTGAATTTCAAAAATCTGTGACAGTGTAAATGTAGGTACAGCCCAGTGTCATCTCACTCGACTTCACAATCGATAAACACTCATAAGTACAGAGCTGTGTNGCAAATTAGAAAAGGAAATTTTGGCACTTTTTTACCTCACTGTACAAAAGACCAGGTTTTTTTAAGGTGTTTCAGGGACCCGATTCGGGTCCATAGAATCAAGGGAAATTATCATCGGGTGCCTAGAATCAGAGAAATCGGGTCCCTACACGTCCATACCGGGTACCTAACATTTTCCTTTAAAAAAACTGCAAAAGACGCAACACTTTGTTTTGTTTTTCTTCTGTCTAAATGCGTCAGCAAATTTGGATAAGCATTTTGTACGTATTCAAAAACAAACAAATTTTCGTGTGGAAAAAAATGTCAGTTTTAAACGTAAGGTGAAAGAGGCATAACAAAGACATGGTAAGCAGCACATATCAAACGTATGTATATTTCTGCACTATACAGCTCCTACCACTTCCAAATTACTGTTTGGAACGAAGACCTTCAAGGCCAATCATGTTGGTTTATATTAAGTATGTGTATGTGCGAATTAAAATGCAAAAACAGTGAATTTTTGCGATCACCCTCAGGTTTCACTGGTGGGCAGGTCTATTTCACCTGACCCTGATTCTCATCGCAATTAAGTTACGATGCACCTGGTCCATGAAGCAGTCCTGTGCCACATCTCACAACGCGTCAAGCGCATGTAGCAAAACAGCAGCACAATTTCGTCGCTGAACCTTACACCAAGTGAAACTGCGATAACAACTCTCTTTCACTGAGTGATAATTGCCCTCCTTATGCAGTGGTTTGCTGCGGAGCCACACAATAATATCCTATACTTGAAAGTGTTTTTTTGCACGAGCGGTAACAAACCAACTGCAGAGAAGTAGTAGAAGCTGCTTTTTTTTAAATCACTGTACATTTCTTACAAGAGAGGAAGATACTGGTCATAGTCCTTGCGTAGGCATAATTGAAAGATACAGATGCACAACTTACTTCAGAAAAGCCAACCCCTTTCAGATCAATATAATACTTGGATTTTCAATGTGTTGTCAACGAGAAAGTAAGTAGCACGGGTAAACAGCACCATGGGACGTTCGCATATCTTACGGCTAACAAAGAACGATTAATTGAAAGGTCACTACCAAAAACTAAATTTAGAAAATCAACACCAACTAACCGACAGTATTACCTGTGACTTGGGCAGAAGTGTGCGATGAAGATTTCGTGGACTTCAAAAGAGCCTGAAGTGTGGTGCTGTCGTTGCGAAGGTGGACTTGAGGATTTATGGAAAAGTTGCTTTTACCTTGCGGCGGTGTGCCAGACCGCCCGGGGCTTTTGCTGCCAACGCTGGAGCGCCCCATCGGTCCCGGTCGTTGTTTCGGCAACTCAATGCCTTTGGTTGTCGCTGCAGCCGTTTCTTGTATCTTATTCAGTGTTGACTTTAGTTTAGCGTCTGGAACAGTCGAAGTCGGAGTTTTCGGGGAGGTTTTGGACAAGGACGGCGTCGCGAATCCCTTTCCTTCAAAATGGGGCGTGGTAGGGCGTGGTTTAGGATCCTTCTTTGACGCCGTCCCGACACGACCGACTCCAGTGTTCGACTTCGATGCGTAGCTGGGACTCTTGCTGCTCGAGCTTTGCTTCATGATTCCCGGTGGCTTCAAAGGACGTTCGTCAGTAGGGGATTTACCGCCTAGTTTTGGAGATTGAGAGCTGCCAGGGCCGGATTTGGAGGGCGCAATCATAGCTGATTTGAGCTTGGAAAAACCTGGAGCTTCCAATCCGCTAATTGCAGATCTTTCAAAAGATTTTGTCCCCGCTTGACCTAAAAAAAAACTTCACAATTATTTAAACTGTTTGCAAAAGATCCTCTGAGCATCAAGCTTCGCACTTTTATACACGAGAAAATACTGGAGTTGATACACACGTACGAAGTTCAGCACTTTAAAAAAGGCGTCCACTTCTATTACTAAAAAATAATAAAGAGTTTAATTAATTGGCTTTCCCAGGAAAGTGAGCCCGGTATTTACTTTTAAAATATAACACAGAAAATTTGAAAAGAACCTCAAGCCTTACTTAAGAAGCAAAGACCACTATAAAACATCCTTTCCTCACACAATTCCAACAAATCTTACTGGAAAAAGACGTAGCCTTTGTATGACCGGGCTGTCCGACAACGGGTGTCTTGGGGTTCTGATCAGCGGTCAGCATTTCCACGACGTCCTTGATCGACCCTTTGCGCGGCCGAGGGACGGCTCCCGCTTTCTGCTGAGGAGGTATTTGGCTTTTTTGTGCTGACGACAACGATGCCTTGCTGCCGCTTGCTGCAGTTTTGGCCAACATCGCTTGGCCCTTCCCGTTGCCCTTTCCACGACCGGTTGTGACGGGGGAGGAGGCGCCGCTGACCTGAAAGCGTTCCTTTTTCTTTTTCTCCATCTCGACTTGCGACTTCAGGTAGCGCTGCATGTCAGAGCCTGCCCCGCTGAGGAACTTATCCAGGTCGGACGATTGTGAGAAAGATGACGATGCCGCGGCAGATAACTGGCCAGCTGAAATTAAGGAGATGAATGTACAAGAGCGACAGACTATACTACGTATCACAAGGCACATAAAAGCCTTCGTCATAATGTTTCTCTTATATTATAAGGCAGGCCACAAAGATTAGCCGTAGGACATTTTTTAATGTCAGGGCAGTTGTTCAAGCTAAAGTAGAGTGCATTTTGAAAACGCTGCACTTCCAATTAACACTGCTGAATGAAAGCGGCGAAGCTTCTGTGTGTGTGTGGGGTGTTCCACAGCAGTCCCTTGTAAAACACAGAATTCATGACAACACGACCTGTCTACAAGAGACACTTCTACGATTACTGAAAGCTCCCAAGAATATTGAAGTCGCTAAACATTTCTAAGGTTGTGAAAACAATAAAACCATGAGATGACCGCTGCGATATAAAGAACCAATCAAAAACTTGGGCGTTTGTTCTTGCTTCTGCGCTGTTTGCAGGAAGGGGAAGTGAATGTGTGGTTTCATAAAAATACTTTATCCAATAATACGAACATTTTTCGACTTGTTTTAGGAAATTATAGCTCTGTCAATATTCCGTAAATATTCCAAAAAAATATTTAGAAAAGGATCATATATTCAGATATACTTGTTAGCACATAACGCATTGCGCTGATGCACTTCAGGCACATGAGCGGGTGTGGTAAAAAGCCTCTTATTTAACCGGGTTGGCGACACAGTCTTAACACTCGGCTGAAACACGACATCAAAAATTAATTCTCTGATCCCCAGCAGCATTAACCAATATTCAAACAAGCGAAGTGAAAGATCGCTCGATCAACAAGGCCTTGCCAAGGTGTTAATTTAAAACCAGTGAAGGAATACGCGTGAACTTGACCTGTTCGTGTTTATGGCAGCGGACGACACATTCAGATCAGAAACAAAAAAGACTAACCATGTAATGCGAACTGCAAAGCCCTTCTAACTTGGAAATCACTTTCATTGTGTAAGGATTTGCGACATGCGAGATTTCCAAAGCGTTGCACGAAACCTTACGTTGCGGTTTCAGTGAGAGGGCAACTGCTCGTACACCTGCTTGAGCGGACCCCACCTCCGATCGGTTCGGACTCAGGAGAACAACAGCAAATCACACAGGCGTTACACCTCAAGAAGACATACCGTTACTGCCTCCGGAATTTTTGTCCGAAGGGTTGTTGTTCTCGGGCGGCAGTGGCTTGGTTTTGGTCGTCGAAGAAATGGGCATGCCTTTGTTAAGCTGAACGTTCAACACGATCTTGCCGCGAGACTCCGAGTCCTCGTTTCCATTGTTTTCGACCTTCTTGCGCTTTGCTGAAAGCAAATGCGTCAAAGTTAAGTCGACGCTTGTGTGGAAATGATGGCGGTGGAGAAGCGAAGTATCAGGCCGAGCAACGGCGCAGCTGACTTCTGTTTGTTGCGTGGGCGAATAGAGTCCTGGTCTGTATGTTGCGAGCAGGAACCAGAACTATTGACACTATCTTGATGGTTTGAAGCCATGGGATGCAACTACGCATAGCATGAAAAAGATCGATGATGTTTGAAATTTGGCAAGCTACAGGCTGTACGATAGCAACCGGTTGCAATCAGAATAAAAAACACACATCAAAAATAATATAACGCAGCCGGAAACCTGGGTGTTCCTTCTTATCTGTTCCAGGTGGCCGACCCCTCCGTTTGGCTGGCGGTTTTGAGCCATCGTCTTTGGCAGCCGCGCGCTTGCGAGGTTTTTCTTTCGCATCTCCAGGTTTGTTCTGAAAAAGAAAAACACGAATCAAATTTAACAACATTATGACAATATCTAAGAGCCTTTGCGTTTTCCGGGCTGCACACATTTACTTCCAAGAAAATAAACTTTTAACGAACCACATTTTATGGTCAATAACATCGTTATTCGTTATAGTGCTTGTGACGTACAAGCTGGCCGGCCAATCAGCGCTTAAGAGCTCAGCAGGGCACTGACGCATGTCGCTATAGCGAAGACCACTGGCAACGCATTCCTAAACAATCGTCTTGCGACACGTCTAGCATAAAAACAGAAAAAAGCTGACCAAAATTACTTGCGGACAAATAAAACGGTTTTCTTCACGTTGGCGTTAGAAGTCAGTTGAGGACCAGCAATACAGTATTACACCCTTTGCAGGTCACGCAAACAGCATTCGTTTTTTCTTAACAAGAACTACGCATCAGTAGGAATGACTACAAACACCAATCCAGTGCACAGATGTTTTAAATGTATAGTAAATAGTTGGAAGACGATTTTTAATCCGTTCGGGAGCGCATCCGTGATCGCTGCGGTACATTGCAACAGTCGCACTCTGTTGCATGGCTTCTCATACAGAGAAAAGGACGAAACTTTCTGTATAACAAACAGTGCGTTCGAATGATGCGCCGGAGCAAAGGTAAAGTGCTAAGGTAGAGAGTGCGTGGGGGAGACTGCTGCACACCTGAGAACTCCCCTGTCCCTTCACTTGAGCAGCGCTTTTCGACACAGCGTTCTGTCTGACCAGTGGTTTGTGCGCGCTGATCGTCATGCCGGTGGTGGAGTGGACAACACTGTCCTCGGACGACCGTCTTTGACCTGCGCAAGTACGGAAAAGATGGAGCGACGCTTTCATTGTCACCAACGCGAACGACATGGCAGATTGGTTTTATCCGCATCAAGGATCTGCGCAATCATGTGCACAAGCAAGGAACCAAGCTTGCCAGTGGTCGCCACTAAATCAGACAAAGAACTTTTGGACTGAACAGTAGGAGACTGCGCAACAACTAAAACCATGGTTTTTTAAAGATTTGACCTTGATGACTGCAAAGATATTTTTAAGAGACCGTTTTATCTGAACGCCGAAATGGTCGTACACTAAGGTTTTATGGCATCCTGATGGTGGCAGTAAAGCATGTTTCTACTGAAATTTGAAAGACCGTTTCGGTTTCTCAAAACACCCAAAATACTGGCTAGAACACATACTTTTGGTGAGTAAGCTGTGAAGCACGACAGACCCGGGCTTGTCCATTTTACTGCCGCCAGAGGTCTTGCTGCTTGTGTTGCTTGTCAGCGCGTTGACCAAGGTGGGTGTGGAGCCGAGCAAGCCTTTCAGGGTCGTTTCATCTGCAAGAAAAACTGGTGAAAACCACGCCTCGACACAAAATTGCGATGAAATGAAGCTTTAAAATGAAGCTGATGCTCTTTGTTGCGGGAGTCTAAGAACGCGAAAAGAACTTAAGCAACAATCCGCAGATCTGTTGCGATAGTTTCTGAAGCAATCGGCTGAAACAGCCGAAAGCTGTTTTGTGTTGAATGTATGTTGCCGTGAACATTACGCATGCAACAGTCGATCAACGATAATGCCAAGCTCACCAGTGATGGATGACGAGCTCGTTTGTCGTGAAAGCGAGATCGAGTTTTTTGTGGACCGTGGTTGGTTACTGTCCGGCATGCTGATCTTCGAGGGTGTCCTGTTACAAAAGATGAGGTTACGACGATGCATGTGACACTATCCACTGTACAAGATCGAGATGCTTTGAATCCCAATTGTCCAATTGTCTTTAAGTTGGCTGCGAGAACACTGATAACCTCGTTTCGTTTTGTAGCAATCTACCAGCTCTTGGCAACACCGCACCTCATCTTGTTCACCCGCTTTGGCGATGTTACCTGTTGTCGTCGTCGAAAGTGAACGGATCGGATTCCGCTTGTTCGGACAACTGGCTGAAAGTCCGGGTCACCGAAGTTGGAGTCCGAAGCGAACTGGTTCTGCTCAGTTCCTCGTGTGAATCGATGCCAGACGTTGACACGTGGGGAATCTTGACGCTGTTGGGGCCCTGACATTGAGATCGCCAAGAAACCATGAGCGGTTCGATACAACACACAAACGATGCCACGGAAGTTCAGACAAAGAACTACCAAGACGCAGTCCTTAGAAGTAGCAACAAAACGACGTCACGACGCTCCTTCGTTCGTTGTCACGCTCAGCAACTGCTCCGTTCTCCACAAGGGACATTTACGCAACGGAACTTTTATAGCAACTCTCCCCGAAAGCTACAAATCTCCACTGCTTTTTTTGAAACAAAAACGTGTTGACAACCCGTGGCGGAAAGCACTGCAATAGTACATACCTACAACGTTCTGGAATCACCGTGTTACCTGTGTTTTGGTTGCATGCATCGACCTTTTAGGCAATGCCTTTCAAAGGCAATTTGGTTGCAACTGATGGCAAGATTGATTTTTCTACCCAGGTAAGGGATACACTCAGTTTGGAGAAAGTACAACATGAGCGTTCAATATTGCTATTATGACATTCATCATGATGCCAGTTGAAAAGAAACCACATCATCATCATCATCATCGTTAAACTTTCTCAGACACTCATTACCTGGTGCTGGAAGAGGTCTTGCTGCATTTGCTGAAAGTGGAGTTGCTGCGGATCAAGCACGCCATGGTTGGGTTCCGAAACGATATCCTGCCAAGACACGAACTTGGAGAATTAAATTTTTATCTACAAATCACCAACGTGACAACTTAAAGGTAAGTAAAACCAACAGTGGATCACATGAAGTTATTTCAGAAGGAAACAAGGCTAAAAACTCATTTTTACTGCCGTCGGTGAACTCAGAATGCAAACAGCAATTAATTTATAAAACCATGAAAAGTAAACACAATCTCTGCTCATTCTTGTAACACTTCACCACGTCTTACATGCATTTGGTTGTCGTGAAAGGAAGTAACCGGAGACATGTAAGGTGGGGCCTGGTTGGAAGGTCTCCTGCCAATAGGATTTTTCCTGCAAAGCAAATTATCGAGTATGTGTAGACAGAAGTTGCAATACAAATGTAAGTTGGCAGTAAAAAGAAGCAGCCTTGCAAACATTACTTCATGGATTTCCCCATGGAAAAATCCCAGTAAACAAGATCATTGAACTGTTTAATTCTGCAACTTCACCGTTTAAAGTGTACACGATATAACTAAATTGAGCAAAGTCAATCTGCCCACTGAAGTTATACAGTAAATACTATACAACCACGTCTAAACGTAATCGAAACGAAACAGTGGGAATCAATCTATGCGACATAACATCAAAGACAGGGAATTTTTATCACTTCTACGTTTAACTTCAAGCCTGGTGACCCACAAATGAACCGCTTCTATTCCCTGAACGAGGTCGCAGACACTCAGATGAACTGTTGCTGCTGCGTTAATTATTACTAAGGTGACGATAACGGAACGCGGTAAAATTGCAGCTGTAGTCCCTTGTTCGGACAAGTGGCTGAAAGTCCAGTCCCTTGGACTTGGTCCTCCACCGTTTAAAGTCCCTTGGAAGCGATTCGGCAGCTAAAGAGCAATAAACTGTGGAGCACCCCGCTCGTGCTGGCTCCAACATCTAGAAGATTTTGGCTCCGGCCCCAGAACGATTGGATCCATTGAAAACTAAAAACCATTGCATTGATTGTACAACTCGCTTGCCCTACAAACAATATCTGTGGAACCGGGAACCAAATTTCAGGCTCCGGATCCACAGCCCTGCTAATTACTACGAGGTCAACTAACGAAGTGTTGATGTGCTGGGCAAAAAATAGCATGAATGCACTACCAACAGCCGACCATACCAATGTTGCAATTGGAGGATTTAGTTTTTCTTCGTTGTTGCTTGCAGCATGACACCTCCACTGATAAGCAATGCATCTTGTTTGTGCCGCGTTTCGTTTTCAGCAGAACATCGTCAACAAAAATAACGGCGTTAGGAGGGAGNGGAGGCAANCTAATGTACCTGGTCAAGTCGGAGTCAAACAGGTCGGAATCGAAAGAAAAGTTGGAGCTGTTCGATCTCGCGAAGTTTTGCTGCATCGACGACTGGTTGACATTACCAAGCGATGGTGAAACCAAATGCTGAGAAATTTCTGCGAACGAACCATTTTCGAGTCACAAATGCGCACATAGAAATTATCATAGATTTGCAGTGTGACTAATATGCCTGCTATCAATGGGCTGGAAAAATATATTTTAGTGAACAATGTGCTTTTATATGCAGATCACGCAGCCACTTCAAAATGCGAAGCCGCGACATAATGTACAAACGTTTGTAGTAGATTATAAAAAGTTTGGAGTCATCTTGAGGCAATGACGATATTCCGTTGAGAGGTTATAAGCGGTTGAAAGGTCATACTGTATTTGCCTTACATCCAAGATACAAAATCCAGGGTCAAGGCATTCCTCTGCGAGAACGGGAATGCTCATAACGCAGTTAAGAATTTTGTTAATGTGTTATCAAGTGTTTCAACGTTTTGTAATTGCACGTGTGATCACTTGTTGCACAAAGCAATACTTATGTTAATTTATGATGGTATTATAGTAAAACAGAAATGTATGAAACGCAATTAAAACGACGTTATAACGGCCGTTGAAGTAAATTTTCCCCTTTAATAAATGCGGGTGCCACGTAAGTACAATCACGCTCTTTGACACAAGTGCAAAGTAAGTCAACTGGAAGTTCGCAGACTGCTCGCGCTGGTTGTTAACACTCACCGGGGTGGAACATGTCCATCACTGGTTGAGGATCCTGTGCAAATAAAGAGCAGAGCATAAATTTAAGACAAGCTACTGGTATTTGTATCAAATCTTTCCGAAATCACATCTGTCCCGGACAATTGGTAGCTTCAGCTTATATTTTGAACATTGGTTGATACATCAAACAACACTTTTCTAAAGTGGAGAAAATCATTACTCATCTCTGTGAAGGTCGAAACATCTGTTTAAAGGGCTGAACTCGTTGGGATACTGTTAGAAAAGCACTGTGATATGGGCTGCCTGGATTACGTATAATGCATTGATCAAAATATTTTGACGCCAAGTAAAATTTACCCAGCATTACAAACAAGAAAACGCGATTCTCAATACGAAGACTTCCAAAACAATTACGTCAAAATTCGGTGAAAAGCTGATATCGAAATCCTTTGCTTCGCTAACGCTGGGCGGATTCGACATGGATGGCTCCAGAGACTGAGACTTTTGTTTAGAAAGACGGCGGCCGATTTTTCGCGGCGACTGGATCGGAGGAGTCATGGTTGGATGCATCGGCGATGGCATGGGGATCGGCTGGGGCGTGTTCATCGGTGGATGCATGGGTGAGGGGGGGTACAAGGGGGAGGGCATGGAGACGACACCAGGCGAAGGAGCCATGCCCTGCGGCACGAGAGGGGGCGTTATTGCGTGCGAGGTGGTTTGTGAGGTAAAGGAGGGGGAGGTTAACG
>JGI24021J15306_10012478_pt1 | contig 10556 bp, 4 predicted proteins | sample Ectturendosymbi1_FD_15306 | JGI IMG/M metagenome (IMG submission 15306) | reverse complement strand
TGTTTAAGACATTGAGTTTATGTAAGTCACTTTTATAGGCTGAGGCCCAGAGAGTTATTGCATATGATAGTTTTGATTTAATGAGTGCATTATATAGTATTCTTGTCACTCCCTGACTGTGATGCCATCGGCAAGTTCAGTGCCCAATGGAACATCAACGGTAGAAGTAAATTTAGCGTCAGTGGAACATGGAAGCAACAGGAGTGAAAAACATAATACTTGAAATCAAGTTTGCATCAGGATGTCGATGAACACATGAAAATCTGCCTGTACGTTGTACAGACGTGATAAAGCGGCACTGAGGCCTGCACCAAGAATGTCAAATGTAGGATTATCAAAATAAGGGCAGGTTGTCATTGTATTGTACAGTACATATACTACACACGCAACAACGAAAACCTTCACCTGGCCTGCGCACGGCCCGCGGGTTGGACGTAACTGCTACAGTTTACAACTTAGCTGTCATTTGTCTGTTTCGTAACGTCATGATTTTTGCAGGTAAGAATGCAGTCTCAAGCACTACGTTTAACTGGATGCATCAGGCAACTTCTATTTCAAGATGGTGTCAAAGGCTGGTTTCGAGTGAGTTTTCAGCAGCGTTTTGTTTGTTAGGTGCATTCAAATTCGTTTCTTATCCGCAATTAAGCGGGAAATAGATGTCTGCAGTCTTTGTGTCTTTTCTGGTTTGGCAGAGGTATAGATCGTTTTTCTATTTGGGTAGTCATCACAGTTGGTTCTGATGCTAGTGAAGAAAAGTCACGCATAAAGTCAGTACTGTGTAAAGCCGTGATGCGGCACAATGTTCGTGTTTCATCTGTTGGCCCAGTATGTACTCATGCCATCCGCTTTTTGTCAAGGGAGTAGCGCCTAACTTCTGGCGAACAGGAGTTTTGGTTGGAACCACATTCTCCGTCTACGATGAGGTGAAAAGATTTGTGATATGTGACTTAAATCTACAGGATGGAATCACATCGTACACAATGTACAGTTTTCCCTTTCTTATTTATTATTGATTTATACTGAGCTCGTTGAAACAACACTATGTTGTGCAGTGAATTTTTCCTGTTAACTTAAAAAACACCTTTTTAACTTGATTTTGGTGACTGCAATTGGCGGCAGGTCGAAGCCTGAAATTTGCTTCTTTCCGAGGCGGTTGCGGCGATTCACTCAGCATCTTGAAACAGCCAACCTTCCAGCTGAGAGGTGAACACTCTACCACTTAGCTATCACCGGCCCGATAGACACATTGGGGAGTTACCACTTTAACGTGCGTTACGTGAACTGCGTGTCACTTTTTGTGTTTCTTGGGCCAAGTTCCCGTTCGTCACCCCTGTACCATTTCGATCGGTGCTTGGATCACATTGTCTCTTAAGATATTGCACTACTTTCTTGTTTCAGATCTTCATCCATTGCCTCTTTTATCGGAACCATGGTTGCTAACCCGTTCGACGTCGTGAAGGTAATGATCGAGCGCGTTAAGGGACCTTGGTTGTTCTATATGTGTTTGGCTGCAGAACGCGTAAGTGTTGGAGCGCTGTGAGACTGACCGCCTTTTGCAGTCAGTTTCAGTGCGAGCGACATCGCAAGTTAAGTCGATGGCAAGCTTGTGAACATCGCTTCCTCGCGAAGGACCCTCGCCCTGTACGATCAGGTAAACACTTGTGAGTGACATACGAGTTTACCCTAAGGAAGAACTTGGAAGCTGTTTACAATTAAACTGTGCGAGTTTGTCGAAAAAACAAGTCCACGTGTTCGGCGCAAAAGCCGAATACCTAGAAATGAGAGTGAAAAAATCGCGTAACATGGTAGGTTTTGGCTTCAGCAACCGGAAAATGCGTGAATTACTATCCACCGTCATCTTCATCGCGACCATCTCTGTTCGCAGAGTGAAAGAACTTTTTTTGCTCAACAGTTCTTTTCATAATAAGGTGTCACCTCTCCATTTTTCATTGCCGAGTCGTATTGCCTAATGGGCTAATAATTGTATGTAATTGTAAGCAGTATTATAAGATTTCTGAAAAAATGTCAAAGTTTGGTGGAAATGGACAAGTGGAGTCGAATAGCGGTTTCAGAAGGCTAAATGAATGGCTAATTAATCGAAAAAAGGGATCACCGAAATGTTAAACTGCGTTGTGGGTACCCTAAGAAAAGGAAAAACGTAGACGGAGATCAAACCTGGACTGCTTTTTAGTAATTTCAGTGTTGCAGCACTATCGTGACTGAGCACGGTAAGGCCGAGTACGGTGTTCGGCAGTGACTTCGATCGTGTTTGACTTAAGAGCAAGTTTCACTGTGTGAGGTATTTCCACCAATTAAAAGTCGATTTGTTTTACCACTTCTAGCCGTGGCCTCCGAAACCTTGTAAGGAGACTTGGGCACAGACGCGGCGTGAGGAAAAGCGAATTGACGTTGTGTGTTGCCCAGTGTGTTCTGCTGTGCGATTTTTTATATGGTGCATCGCAGCATCACATACGCCTTGTACGGAGCGTTGCATCGCTCGTAAAACTTCTTGGTGGAAAACTTTCGTGCGTTTCAATAAGAAACTTGCAAAATAATTGCGCGTTGTACTTTTGCCAGAAGTTTTACGATCGCTATGTGGTATGAAGTCGTCAAAAGGAAAATCTCGATGCAGACCATTAACGTTCAAGACTTGTGCAGCATTACTTTAGTACAGTGTTGCGTGAAGTCTGTTTAGTGATGATGACTGCCACGTTTATTTGTTACACATTCGGCTCAAAATTTCTGCGTTCCCGAAGCTAATTCTTGCAGTGATTTTTTGCACCAACAGTGAACCCATACCTGTATGACCTGTGTTACAACAGGCGAACGTCACCGGTTTGCTGCGCGCTGTGGTTAAGTTTAATTGTTTCTTAGTAGCAGTTAAACAAAGACGGCAAGTTTTGTTTGTTGTTTTTGCAGTCCCGTTTAATGAACCAGTCGCGCTACTGCATTCAGTACCGAAGCGCGTGGCACTGCGTCCAAGCGGTGAGTGCTCCAATTTCAACCTGTGATATTCACGCCGCTGTTTGTGGCACTGAGTTTTTTCAGCGTTTATCTTTTCCTTGTACTGCAGACGCTCAAGACTGAGGGCGTCGCTGCGTTTTGGAAGGGATGCTGGACGCTGCTTTGCCGCACATTTCCTTGGCACTTTGTTGTATCCTTTGAATAGTTCGCCGTAACTGTTTGATGCCAATTATTGTTGAAATGAAGTGGTCAGTTCTAACACAAAAACTTGTTTTTTGCAAGCACCGACAAACGCAGACATTATTTGTACTATACATAGATACCCGCCTGCATCGTCAAACATGTTTTCAGTAATTTGAAAAAAAATCAGCGTCAGCGCTGCCTTCGCCTCAGTTGATCGCGACATATCCTGGTGTTTTTTTTACCTTTCCGTTTTAAGCATTTCCGGCAAATCATTTATGGAGTGTCATTGTTTTAACCATTCGGCCTACGGTCGTTAAAACAAGAAATGCAGTAAAAAACTGGGACGCGTCCAAAGCTTTTTTGTCCTTAAAACTGCCAAATGATACATTAGAAACACCTATGCATAGCGTTCAGTGTGTTTCCTTAACGTTTGCTATATTCAGTTTTTTATTTCAAGCGAGTACTTATGACGACTGCGAAGCTGCTGTGCGAGAACCACACTGCCAGCTGTGGATTTCTCTATTGTCATATTATGTTGTTTGCACAATCTGCTTTGCTGCCCGTTGACCTCAGCACTGCTATTGTTCGTGCTTCTTGTCGACTGCACGGTTTGCTTTGACGTTCGTTTTATGATTTTGCTGCGGTCAGCATGTTGACGCTGGTAGGCGTGTTGCTGCAGCATTGCTTTTTTCGGTTTGTTTCGCTGCGGAAAGACGGAACACTGTGAACTGAACATTGCACGCGGCTGGTGCTTCGTGTTGTTTGATCTTGTTCATCCTCGGTGCGGAGTCAGATGCGCGTCACCTGACCGAACGCTTGCTCAGCGTTTGGTGCGAGTTGATCCAAAGCCACAGAGCATGCGCGTCTTGCTTTCCGCAAATGGTGTTGTCAGTAAACATATTACGATTACCGTTAGAAATGCACGGGATATTCTGTTTACCTGCAAACAAGTTTTCGAGGTAAGACGTTTCTCTGCATTCAGAAAGATCTATTGAAACTAAAATCTGGTGTCGGTTGCTGCTTATTTTAGGTGCGGGTCAAGCGAAAATTCTGCAACACAACCGAAATGTTGTTTAGTTACGTTCACCCACTTCCGTTTTTGCGTCTATGTCGTTTGCTATCGTGCGATACAGTGCCCACTGTGCAGTAAATCGTATGGTTTGTGTATGATTCTGGATGAACCACCCTAGCATGGCATGTTACTTTTTAATACCTGAAAACATTGACTGCGGTATTATTTGCTGGAGGTGATTACTCAACTGTATGTGTACGTGTGCCGGTTGTACGCGCTGTATATTTGTCATAACTGTTCAAAACTGTCTGAACTTCATCGATTTTCTTTTGCACATCAGTTTTCAACGACGCGTATCAATGTGAAAATACGTGTGAAACGTCGGGAAGTGCAGTTTTTCTTCCACTAGCGAAAATACCTGCGCTCGAGATGATATGAAGAAGACCATTAGAAGTGTAGTAGAATGAGGAAAAAGTGCCAATAAGTTACAGCCGCCTTGCATTTTGTTCGTGCAAGTTTGATTTATGAGGTGTGACGTTTTCGTTAAGTTAAACCCGAATGTCGCCATTGTGCTCGTCCTACATTTGTCACGCCACACTTTGCATGGGACTCCCCAAAATGTTTTGAAAAGTTTACAACATTGTATCAAACGAAGCATGAGCATGCGATTGAAGTGAATGAAAGCACTGATCTTTGAAAATAGCGCAAGATCGTTAAGATCGCCTAAGAAAGTATTAATCGTTAAAGTGAAAAAGATCGCTAGTAGCTGAAAAAACTTTTTGTTCCCTTTTTGAACAAGGATACGTTTAAAATTTCTTATTAGCTGCCAAATTGTTCATTGGTTCGTAGTTCTCATTGTTTACTTTAAAGGAGAAGTTTGGTATTTTGAAAATCGCTTTTTTTCGTGGCACATTGGTCGTGTTTTTGCTGCGCGCACTTAGTGCCTGTATGTCAGCGGTGGTGTTTCGGACCCTTATGTGTTTCGACGACGTCTGCATTCTCTCAGAACGACAGTGTGGATAAGCTATTCTGCGACTGGAAATAAACGATCTTAGTGATCTTGCGATATTTGCAGGTGTCCGTAAGCATAGGCTGACCCTAAGTATGTTGTGCACTCATTTGTTGCTCAGTCGAACGTAACAATGAGGCTTTAATAAACGCTTTCAAAGAGTTGCGTTTCCCTCCTGTTGTTGCAACCTCTGCGGTGGTGTTGCGTTGATTGTGTGATTCACCACGAACAGGATGTGCGTGAAGAATAACACCATTATATATGTAGCGCTAGCAAGCAATAGTAAAAGAGATTGCGACGTGGTAGCTCTGCCGATATTAACGTGTGAACGATTGAACGTAACGACTAGCGTACACAGAGAGATTGCGAGCATGATCTCTATTGTTGCTTGCTGCTACGGTGCGAAGCTTTGCGCACATGCTGCTCGGGATTTCCGATCGCAACACTGTCCAATCTTGCCAGCTGGACTGTACGCCAATGGCGGGTGGTAGATCGCATCCGAATTTTTGACCTTGGCAAGTCACCAACAAGTTACCTGAGGTCAGCAAGTAAAAGTCGAATGCCATCGGTGATTAATCTTTAACAGGCCGGTAACCAGGGGGGACGAAGCCCCACTAGAAAATTCCCCCCCCCTGGAGAAATGTGTTGTACATCGGTAGTTCAAAAAATTTGGGCCCCTCTCAGAAAACTCTTTGCCCCTCCTGGTGTCCCAAGCTGGTTACGGCCCTGATCTTTAAAAGAACAGCTTCCTACAACGGTGGGTGATAAATCGGATAACCTGTGAAAGATAAAACTGCTTACAGAGTGCTACTTTTGAAAAACGTAACCGGAGTCGAGCAGTGGCGTAACTAGGGGGTCAAGAGGGACATTTGCCCGCGGGCGCAGCGTTTTGGGGGCGCCAAATTCTAATACATAGATTTACAAAATGTCGAATGCCAGCTGCTGCTATCCACTTGCGAAACCTCATCAAATCACCAAGGTTTCGCAATGGGAGCAGGTACGAACCTTAACGATGTTTTAAGACGGGGCTTCTTTCTGCACCAATCAGAGCCCGCATGTAGTTTGTTTCAAGGTTGCATCACAATGCTTTCAGATAGCTGGGGAGGCGAACTTTCCAACATAGCTCTCATTCTATAGTTGCGTCACAATGGGACGAGAATCCAGCATTCACAGTGCATACTTGCTGCTGCGCATGCTTTCACAGCAGCGATGAAACTTACAATATGTTACGACAACAGGTCTGATATTTAGGAAAGTTTTTGAGTTTTGATGGTTTGACAAACTTCATGTTGAAATGGATTTGATGTGGTGCTGAAGGTAATTACGATGATTTTTATATGAGGGATATTTAAATAAATGTTGACTACGTTTTCAAGATTCTAATTGCAATTGTGCAACAACGATGTGCAGGTCCTTTGACTGAAAGAAATTTTGCATGGCGGTATGAAGCCCGTAGTCCAGTTTGAATGGGGAAAATACATTTTTAAGGGGAGTGGAATTTGTTTTTATTATGTTTAACACAAAATTTTCTGGGCACAACAAAATTTGGGGAGCACTGCCGCGAATGCCCCCAGTGGCTACGGGCCTGCAGGCCTCCTATCTTCTGGGTCCTTGTCGAAACTGGCAGCCTGTATGTATAGTAATCAGAATATAGAAGAAACAGCTACCATGATTTAGAAATATATCAATTGTTATTCTTGCAACTGACTTCCACTAGTAATTTTGACCTTGATTACAGAAAAAAAGCTTGCGTACCTTCATCCCCCGGAACTCCTCTCATTGGCCCTGGCGTTGAGTATTTACTAGTTATAGAATAATTGTGAACTTTTCAGGTGTATTGATTCGAACTATAAACTGAACATCTATATGGATTGGACTGGAGGTGATTGTCGAAATTCAGGTCACGAAATTGCTAACCGAGAACTTCTCACGGAGCGTCACTGACCTTAGATATTTTCTAGGGTGATGCATTTCACGCATTTAGGTTATGACTAGGGCAACCAAAAGTCAAAAATTTTCTGCCGTTTGTAAAGTTTATGAAACAACCACAAACCAAATATCACGCTCATACCACTAGGGAATCCCAATTATTACGTCAAAAAAAAGTCAAAATTTATCATTAAGTCAAAATTTATCGTTAGGTCAAAATTTTCTTGCAGCACAGTTTTTTCTTTTTATCGATATTTTATTGAAACTGCAACAACAGATAGTGATATGATTTTGCAATTTAAGTTGCAATTCTGTAATAATAATGGGCTTGTTGCGATTTCTTACGTAATAATGTTGTTTTGCCCATTACTCGATTGAATATTATGTAGGATAGGCGTGGTAGGCAAGAAATGTGCTCTTACAGTACTTGTTTTGGTAAATGCTCAATCCATTAAGCATATAGTGTTTCAGTTTTATGATGTTCTCAGGTTTGACTCTACTGTAGATATTAATGTAGACTGCTTATCAACATGCTATCCCCAAAGTTAAGCAACCATATTTTTTTAAATTTCGAAGCAAAGTGCATAAACATGCTTCTGGGTAAACTCAATACCCAAGGCTGAATTATTTTGCAGTTGCAAACGCAGAAAATTTATAGGTCAAGATAAAGTCAAAATTTGTAAATGAGAAAGTCAAAATTTTAAGTTTTAGGTCAAAAAATTGTTTGCCCTAGCCCCTAATTATGACATAATCGATAGATTTGCCGCAAAGGCAAGAAAACTTCATCTTTGCCGGTTAGATAAATTAAAAGTAGAGCATTACATCGCAGCATTCCTTGTATTTGCTGTTAAGTTTTCCCGGGTTGTATATCCAAAGAAATGTTTTGGGAGTTTGCCATTTCATATTTGCCTAGTACAGGGGTCACCAACATAGGCGTAGCCAGGGGAAGGCCAAAGAAGCCATGGGCCCCTCCAAAATGTTTAGAAAATATAGTCATTTTGTGCTTTGAGAGGCATTTTTCTAAACAAAATAGTGTTATTCGGCTAACGTCAAACATTTTGGCCCCCCAAAATTTTGGGCTGGCTCCGCCACTGGTCACTGACGTGGTGCCCGCGGGCACCAGGTCGCCCGCAGGCATAGGCGCAACCAAGGGGGTCATGGCCCTCCAAATTTCTAGCATTTTTTGTCGTTTTGTGATTTGAGAGGCGTTGTCCCTAATAAAGTACTGTTGCTCGCTTAAAGTCAAAATATTTGGCCTGTCCCAAAATTTCGGCATGGCTACGCTACTGCCCGCGGGCCTATTTTAAAAATATCATCAGCATGATCAGTGTCTTCACATTACGGAATATCTTAATTGTTGATACTAAAATAAAGGAAAATTGAGCAACATGTATATTTCAGAAGTTTGTATCAAACTGGTAGCTCTTCGCATTAATCCGCACGCAAGAAGTACCTCTCAGCTTCAAGAAGGTTGGTGATCCCTGGCCCAGTAGTTTTGTACAAAATTAGTTGCCATCAGTTTTCTTATACATTCTTCTGTCTACCCTTCTCTTGTATATTCAAGAGTTTGCCCTCGTCGTTTATGCTGTTCTGAAGTTCAAAACGTTGGAAGCCCTAGTCCCTACTGCTCGCACCAGCAGTGATTGTGACCAGACCTGATGAGATAGGGAACAAGCGGGTGAGCTGCATTCGGGGTCTTCAAAAGGCTCTGACAAGCCCGTGCTTTAGAAAACAAGATGCAACTCTGGCCAATTTTACGCTGTGTCATCAGAAGATTTTTGGGCCCATAAAATTCTGTCATTAAAATTCATGCAGATGATCACGGAGCTTTTTGTCTAGTTTTTGCATTTTCTTTCACTAGTTGCTACAATCCGAATGTACTACAGGAATTTGTAATGTCACAATGAAACAGTTTGAATGTTGAATCGTGACCGAAATTCAAAGTTGGAATAGCTTTACACGAAACTATTAAATTCTTAACTCTGCAATAGTTCATGATTTCCAGGTTCAAAGGTCATGACGTCAATTGCGTGACGTAACAATCATATGAAGTTTCAGACGGGTCTAGAAACAACTATACGCAGAGCCCGAGTCAGTTTTCAACGCCACCTGTAGTCTCAACTCATTCTTCGAATCTATGGTGCCACGAACAGGCTGTGTGTGGGCGCCCAAAATTACTTTGTCCCCGGGCGCTCGAAACCCTAGGTACGCCACTGCTTGACCCCCTGGATTTGAAAATTTCAGAAAAAAAGTTGTTTTCTTAGCTCCGAGTGGGAAAAACGAAATTTCACCACTTTTGGTCCCTACCTAGAAAAATTTTGGAAAAATTCCTTAGTGCCCACCAGTGGCATACGCAGAAAATTTTCATGGGGGGGTTTCATTCAGTGGCATATGGTGGCCATTTGTATTTGATGTGCGCTGTTTGTGACGTCACAATTTGACGTCATATTCATGTTTCCAAACCAATGTTTTGGCGAAGTTTGTTGACATATAATATGCATATTTTTCTACATCCACTCCCCTTATTTTATGTGTCATTGCACTGAATATAAACTATCAACGCTCCAAGTTAGGCTATCGGAGGAAAATAAAATCAACGCTATGACACAGCAGTTCATAACTGCAAAAATATCAATCTGCGCGTTAAAACACGGGAGCAAAACACGCTCATCGATGCGTGAGAGCAATTTACAACTGTAAAATGAGGCTGCGCTAATGTCTTGTCAAATGCGAGCAGGCGAGCATAGAAAGTGTGCAGCTGGACTGGCTGGCGCACACCCCGGTTTGAAAGATCGAATCTTGTTTAACTACACAAGAATTGAGAAAGCGCATAAAGTTCGCAAGAAAACTTTCGATTTTTTGTTATTTATAAATGTCCTGCGAACTTTTAGTTTTCTTTTTCCCTGGCGAGCAGACCCGTAAGCAGGGGGGGGGCGAGGGGAGGAGAAGCCCCCTTACAAAATTGTTCGTCCCCCCTGGAAAAATGTTGGACATAGTTTAAAACTACTGGACATAGTTTTAAAAATTTGGGCCCCTCTCAGAAAACTCTTCGCCCCGCCTGGTGTCCCAAGCTGGTTACGGTCCTGCTGGCGAGAGATTATCAAATGCCTGAATGCTTCTTTGTCAACAACTGCTGTTTTTGAGCTCGTGTAACAATTCTATCATGCTATAGAAATTGGCATTGTAGCCAATGCGGTCCGCGCTTGCGCTGATCAGCCTCAGCAGGCAAAATAAAGGCGATTGTTTCGAATAAAGTGAATTATCGCGGAACACAATCTTAACCATGCGTAGTGGACGAAAGGTCTACAAAAGATGGTGAGATGGTTTCTGGACGCAGACGATAACGCAGATTCCCACTGTAGTTATTACTTTTTGACCCATTTACAATGTTCCTTGAAATTTGCATGCAAATTCATTCCGTGGTATTTGCATTAAGTCGACAAATTAACAAGCAAAAAG
>JGI24021J15306_10012475_pt1 | contig 10557 bp, 6 predicted proteins | sample Ectturendosymbi1_FD_15306 | JGI IMG/M metagenome (IMG submission 15306) | reverse complement strand
ATGTAATATATGTTTGAATTATTTAAAAAAATTAGACTTTCAGAGTGTTTCATGATACCTCTTGAGACATGATTTTACCAAAACATTTTTTAATCCGGTCTCGTTTTGGCCCTTTTGGAAAGCCTTGATAGCTTAATGTACTTTTTGTCAACAGACTATTGGGAACAGATGATAACTGCAACGCACTACACCTCCGGGGATTTGACATAGGTGGGGCAATGTGACTTGTAGTTTACGCTTGTAGGCATTTATTGCTGGCAGCTTGTACCGCGTTTTTCAACATTTTGTTCTACAGACACAATTTGTGGATTGTTTTTTCTCATACCACGATCTTACGGAGATTATTTTTCGCCTAACCAGAGCGGAAGGACAATACAAGACAAAAAATGAAAAACAAAGAATGTTTATTGTAATTGCTTTTTATTTCACAACTTATCAATTTTCCGAGCAATTTCTGACAGACAAACTAGTGACTCAGAGTCAACGATAAGCATGGAGTTGTGTCTTCATATATGAAAACGTTGAAAATACAGTCTTACACATGCAGATGGAGCTAAAGGAAATAAAATGTTATTTTCCTTTTGTGAAAGCATTGGATGGTCGTCCTCAACATTTAACCAGAAAGATGAAAGAGATGTTTGATCGAAACTAATCGTTGAACTTCGATCGAATGACAATTCGGTTGTTTCTTCTTCGCGTCCTGAAAGAACCGCTTTGACAACAACAGTGTTCAAAATCCAACAGAAGTGTGTTCAAAATCCAACAGAAATTCTCATATGTCTTTCTTGACGTACTTAAAATGTTCAGAAATCAAATATAAAAGTTGTTTAAAGTCAGAGAAAATCAACTCCGTATCATTCAAAGATTTTGGCAATGTAGGCACATANAAAAGGAAAAATATCCATGACAATATCATATCCGGTTTCTCATATCTCAAGTTTCTTAAGTTTCTTTATGATTAATGTTATTTTGTTTTGACAAAGTAAAAATTTCNCATCTCTTCCCTGAAGTGACAAGTTCAGTTGGTTGAGAAGGTTATAAAATGTCTGATAGGTATGCAATTTTACAAAGACAAATTCCATGGGATGCAACCAAAGTTAGGGTAGGTTGTACTCTTTCAAGAAAACTACAAGCTGCTTTCGGAGTTTAAATACGCACTTTCAATTACGAATGACTGAGGTAATTATTTGTTAGAGAGTGTACATACTGTACAACGTATGTGTACGATCTTAGTATGTTTTATTTTATCTTCATAAAATATTTTTTGGGAAGTAAACTCAGCCATACTTATACGTATGATCGGTTAGCTGCGGAGCAAACGCTGAGCGGTTTTTAGGTGTCTGTGGTTTTAGCACTGCACTTTGTTCAGTTTTACGTTAGTCATAACAAGTATGAAGAAGTGGCAAAAGCCTTTGCTCCTTCTGGGTTCTGACGATGTTTACCATGATGAAAAATCAGCCCATCTGGTAGGCTGTAGGATTGTTACTAATGGAGCCTGATTCGGTGTTGAGTTGTGGCTTGTGGGTAGTTTGCTTAACTGCCTGTTTGTTTGATACTAACCAACACAGGTGGCTAAACCATGATCGATGAAAAGAGACCAAAGAAGACAACGAATCCGACAGACAGGTTACGCAAAGAAGACTAAATGTTGTGTTCTACACTCAAGCGAAAAGCATCGTTCATTTGTCCGATTTTGGAAAATTATATCATTGAAAACATGAAGATGTTGAGGCTTGCCAACAATTGTTTGCAATGCATTGTCAGATCTGTGTTTATTTTAGGAGTTTTTGAAGGTTTGAGTAAAGTTTCACTTGAAAAAAATTGAAAAAATTACTTAAGAAAAATACAAAAAAGGGCAGGGATATTATTTTCGCAATTTTCGATTTCTGAACAGCTTTATTAGTATTAAAAACGCACAATGCAAGCATGTTTAACGATGCGGCTCGTTGTTATCATTTTTTGATGGCATAGATTTAACTTTTTTAATTGGCGTTGATTGAAAGTGGTATGTGGCTTTGGCAAAAATACCAGGACCATATGGAAAACTTTCATACCCATTGCTTTGTCAGTCTTCATCACCTGAGTATTTTGAAGCGGGGCCGAAATTGTTGCATTTTGCGCAAACATTTTGGACAGTGAAAGATACCCATTGAAATTCCCGAGCTAAACTGAGGTCTATTGCTTCCCCTTATTTTTGACATGATCATGGGAATTTTTTGACCTGGACATATTAAGAAATTNTATATTTCAAGGAGTGTAATTATATTTTGTGTTCCCNGGTGCTTCGCGACTCACATAAATACCACTGATGGANTTGCCAACCCAAGTTANAAATGTATATCTTCAAGATCCTCTCATATCCCGAATTGTAGTTATAAAGTACTAGGAAATGTTTTCAATCTAAATGAATAGATTTGCAAATATTTTATCCTGTTAGTTTCTAAGGAATTTTGGTTTTCAGCTTGTATTTGCCCAGAATTTCCGTCTTCAGTGATTTACGGTATCATGAACTACGTAAACGTGAACTGTGCATTGTCTTTGACTGACCTAGAGGACTATAGAGGTAAGACTTCGTTCACAATGGACAATCATTGTCACTCATCTTTGTTGTGTTAGTAGAAGTTGGTATGTTCACCACTATTTCGCCACACACGCATTCTTTCATTGTGTTGTGTATTTTTTATTGCAGGTAATCTTCCGGAATAAAAAATTAGTTTCGCTGTTTGCGTTTTTGCATAATTTTTCGTTTCACGTATTCACAACAAGCTTATTTGAAACATTTAACTGCGTTGTGAGATTGCTGTTTGGGGATAGGTCTTGTGCAAATGGCATAAATTAAACGTTTCCAAGGGGATGAAGTCTGAAGGCCGGTTCGCTACATTGGATAATTTTTGTAGAATGTATGAACAGTGCAGAAAAGGGGAGAAAACTAGACCGACATCCTTCAATGTGCAAAATGGATCACCGCTTCCTGAATCATACCTTTTGGATTTTGCTGTGACTTTCAATTTCTACCCATTGTGAAAAGATGAGCTCATCAATTTTTCCCTTGTTTGAATTCACGTTATATTGCATAGGGTAATAACATACCCTGTACATGGATTTTCTTAATCGAAAAAACAGCAATGCTCACACGGTACATCAGCTAAAAATGCTTCCTTATATTTTTCTGCTAACTTTTCCGCAAGTGAATGATTTGGAAACAACAATTCGTATTTGCAAAATCAGAAAAATTTCACTTATTGCAACGCTTCTTGTTGCAAAAAAGCTTCAAATGAACCAAAAATCTACAAAGGCTGCTAAAAACCTATGATTTATCCTACATATATATGTATTGTCAGCGGCGTAACCAGGGGGCAAGGAAGGCCGAATCACTATGGGGGCGTCGAATCACCGCGGGGGACCCCGAATGACTGCGGGGTGCGCCGAAAAATCCCACCAAGTGCATTTGCTTCCGAAAGACCTTACGTTCGAACATGGGGCGCCAAATTTGCTTCTTGCCCTGGGCACCATCTAACCTCGTTACGCCCCTGTATATTGTCACTATTGTGTGATGCATGTTTATTGTCATTATGCTTGCTAGTTTCCCAAAAATGTAGTTAAAAAACACTAAACAATGTTTTTATTTTCGTAATATGCTAAATACTCCACTGCATCCCACGTTCGAGACAGTGGTCAAAAAGCTGGTAGACATCATGTTCATTTTATAAATATATTTCGAACACCAGTTGCCATGGCCGTAGCACTACAGACCACACTTGCACACTCCAGAACATTTGGAGAAATCTTGTCGGTATACCAAAGATGTCTACGCATGTTTTATATAATTTTCGAAAGCATATTACCGGGTTCCTTGGCAAAAGCTTTGGTGAGTGCAGCGGAAGCACGGTATTGACGGTCGCCTGTTACTGGCCGCCAATTTATTGTGTTCCTGCGCAGAGACATGTGTCTGTTTAAACGGAGTTAAATCACAAGCGTTCACAACGGGTGTTATGGACTCCACCAAGGGTGTGTGCTGACACCACATCGATTCATATTCTATATCAATTAGATAGACAGTCACAGCCGAGTTGACGGTTTCATTCAGAGCTGGATTAAAGGGTAGGGGAGCCCGGGGAAATTTTCACTGGAGGGCCCCGATGGTGTATTTCATGACGTTATCATTTGTAAAATTTATGTTTTCGCTGATTCGCAACGTTTTCGTTTGCTTTTTCCAGTAGTCGATTATGTGCCTGCCGTATTAACTCGATTGTTGGCCTCCTTTGGTTGTAAGCCGCACGAAATGGTGTTAAAAATTAATACAAGCTGCCCTTGATTGTAAATCGCACGTGAACATACAGTAGCTTACCTAGGCCTCTGAGAATCTCAGTAAATCTAACATCTTAGCATCTCAGACTGAGATGTATTCGCGATGTTCGCTTACTCGTGCGTTTCCCGTATTAAATGATGTTTACACCACTACAACTGCCTTCTGTTTATCATAATCCCTCTTGTGAAGGATGTTCACGTGATGCTGAAGAAAATCGAATGCGAAAGAAGAATTTGGTCGACAAAACGCAGCCAAGCAATGACTGAGCGTCATCTGTGCTTTTCGGTAAAGTAAAAAAATACAAAATTTAAGCCGCCCTTGTTTGTAAGCCTCATGAAATGAAGAATAAAACTTTATAAGCCGCGGCTTACAATCGATTAAATAAGGTGCTCAACTGCACATACAGTTAGCTGCAAGAAGAGAGTTTATGATATAAACACTGCAGCGTATTCTTACAAGTGGTGTTTGGTGTTTCATGGTGTTTTTGCTACAGTAACACTGCCAGATTCTTGCGCTTATTCTCCTTAGAAACTTTGCCATTTTTAGCTCCTGATCGCATTACAGATTTCGGCATGCGCACTAGCTAAACACTGCAATCTCGCTTTCTGCTCTTTCGTTCTACAAATCGACTGATCAAAAACCTTTACTGACGGAACACGCAATAGCATGTGGTGTAAATGGCCTGACTAGGTTCACATGTTTATGATCTAACGTAGTTTTTTCAAGGAAAATATTAGGTACCCGGTATGGACCAGTAGGGACACGATTTCCTTGGTTCTAGGGACACGATTTTCCCTGAATATAGGAACCCGATGATCAATTTCTCTGATTCTAGGGACCCGTTTTTCAATTCTAGGGACCCGAATCGGCTCCCTAAAACACTTAAAAAAACCTGATCTAAAGCAAGAATAGTAGCCACCGGAAGAAAAGTGCGTTTCCACCATACGTTACACTGTATGAAGAAACAAAGGTTGCAGTTGGGCTGGGCTACCTCCTGACGGCACAAGAAGTTGCGGAATCATTGATACTCAACAGCAACTACAACAGACCTAGCTTTGCCGTTTAAGCACGCAAATAGTATCGTTTTCGCGACATTTGTGCAGCAGGCGTGATGCACGAGTAGATAAACTCATGCAAAAGAACGATTATATTAGGAAAAGTTACAAGCAAAATTCAAATATATTTGCATTGAACGAAATCGAAAATATTTATATTCAGTAGTGATTACTAAAACTGGCAGAAAGTCAAACTTGCAGAGAAATCATTAATGATACTCAACGCAACATCAAAGATAGAGTTTTATTCTTGTAACTCTTTTGAATCACAACAATTTTTCAAACAAATATTTTATTCAAAACAAATAAATGTCATCACGGGGGGCCCCTTTGGAGAGGAGGGCCCGGGGTAGTTATCCCCGTTGCCCCCCTCCTTAATCCGGCCCTGGTGTCACTGTTGGAAGCTGCAGGATCAGTTGTTTGGTTTTTGTGGAATATTTGGTACATCTTCTCAACAGGTTCTTCAATATGCACGTGATCGGTTTCCTGCTGCGTGCGACCAAGCAGGAATGCAAATTAGCACTAAAAAGGCCATGATATTATGTATCACCAAAAACCAAGACAGAGTACTATTCAAGTAAAGGGCAATGCACTGCTGTAGGTCGAAACAATCAAGCATGTTGGGGTCGTATGCACGTGTGATGGAAGACGCAACAAAGAGATTGATACACGGATTGTTATAGCAATCGCAGTTCTACGTGATCTTCATCGCTCTGTGGTCGCAAAACCGGAGCTTTCAACTCTTTCTTTGTATAGATCAGGGGTCTCCAAACTACGGCCCGCGGGGTAAATGCGGCCCGCGAAGCCTTTTCATCCGCCCCGCAAAGCCATTTTGTCAAATGATGAAAAAAAATTACCCAAATTTTGTTGATTTGGTAGAATGTAATATATCCTAAAACAAACACATTGCGTACGACGTCCGGCCCTCGATATGTTCTGCATTACCTTATGTGGTCCTCGGACAAAAACGTTTGGAGACCCCTGGTCTAGATCATTACATTTGGTCATGAATCTTGGGTAATGAGTTCACGGCGTAACTCTTCGCGACCAAGCGCGCAGCTGTGAAATTCGAAAAGCCCTGAGTGTCGAGCTACTTCTCAGATTGGAGATTTTCGGTTACGATGGTCCTTCCATGTCAATTCAATGCCTCAGGAAAGATTGGCAACGCACGTTATGCTGGCTGAACCCAGAGGAAAGCGGCCCAGAGGTCAAATAAGTACAAGGAGACGTGATTACACCTCCAATCTGCGTTGGTCCTGTTTTGGTGTGGATCCAACAAAACCATCAGAGATTGCTGCTGACCTTGAAGCATTCTGAGTCATTCTCCTATTCCCGCGAACTTCGTGAGAGGAAAAGTAGCTATGAAACTAAATGAACACCGTTGCCATCGACAGCAGTCATACCCGTGTGGTCAAAACTGATATCAATTTTTCCATGTGTTTGATTTATCAGTGGTATTCACCCCTTGTTTGTTCATCTGTTATTTTCATTCCTTGCACTTTGAAGTCGACTTTTTAACAACAGAATTGCACCCACGTTTGTATATACATTTACCTTAACGAAATCTAAGGCTAATGTTACTTATTCAAGAATCTCCTTTTATTAGCAACAGCAGGTTTTTACAACGTGGGTAACTTATCTTTAACAAACGATGGGATTACTTTAAAAAATTCAAAGTGCACAACTATTGATGCCATTGGTGTTCACATTATAATTCCTATCACCTCTCTGTCCTAATGTTTTGTGGTTTCAGCTGTTTTGCTAGAGAACGGTGTGATTTTAAACCAGGTCATCACACTTTCATGAAGGAAACAGTAAACATTATTTGAAAATCAAAAAAACGTTTTTTTTGTTACCATGACCAGATCACGCAGTGCTTATACAATTATGCGACAACTTACTTGAATAAGTGAAAGCAACGCGAAATACAGTCCTTCTTCAGTCTTCAACGCATAGCAACTTTTATTAGTCCGGTTCATTTTGTCATTTGTTTATTAAACACGAGCTAATCAAACTGGTTAACTTGTAGATGCACCTTTGTGGAAAACTTTTAGAATAAAAACAGCAATGCTCGTTTGACACACAGTTGAACACAAAATGCAAAATTTTTGCGCTGTTAACTACAGCATGAAAAAATGTTTAATGCAGGACACCATGGCAGTAAGTGATCAATTAAGCTTGCACTAATTTAGAAGTGTTGGTGAATGAAATTCCCTCATGTTATTGCTCTCGCAACATATCGCAAGGTGGAGCAGGGTTTTAAGAAACTATCTAACCTACCTAAGCACGTGACGTTTTACACAGATAAACCTCTTGCAAGACCTGAAAAAGCATGTAACACACTTACAAGTGTTGTCTGAAAACAATTTATGACAACAATAAGCTGAACTAAAAAGAACTTCTCAATTTTTGATGAAGAAAGTATGATTTCCTATGTTTGTGATAGAATAAAAACAAGTTTTGAAATGTTTTTTTTGTCGGATTTACGTTGAAGCTTTCTTTTTCCTCATATCATGTGCTATCTCAACAAAATGTGCTATCTCAACGAAACTAGTGGAATTCATAGGTGAATTTCAAAACATTGTTAAGAAAACAGCACTCCTTTCTACATTCTTGGCCTTGCTTGTATTTAGAAACTTCATTTTTCTTCCATGCCTGTGCAGCTAAATACATCTCCATTACTTTGAATACTTCAACGACAGCTTATAAGTTGCAATAAATCGTAACACGGAAGTACTGTACGCGGTTTAGAAAGGGTCATCCTAAAGGCATACTTCCGCGTTTGCTTCCTCGTATTGCACTAGCTTTCTCGCGTTGTACAGCAAACCGCTTATTTCATCGCGTCACACTCACTTCTATGGTCTTTGTAAATTCTTTGCCCTGCTCTGTCATACCAACTTGCTTCTCGACTAATTTTGTTGAAAGAAACTTTGCATACGTTCATGGCTGTGCGTTACAAGAAGCCTACCAATAAATTTTCTTGCTTGAAAAATGACATATTATCCTGAGTTATTGGCTTTTTCTCCATAACAATTTTCTATTGCTTGCTTGCAACTTTACACAACTACTTTCCAGACCTACTAGGATAACAGAGCGCAGTGCCATCCTTCTGGAACATATATACACCAACAATGTCAAAATGCCTCTACAACCAGGACGTTTTAGATCTGTCCGCCCACCTGCTAACTTTTGTCAAGATTGAGTCATATTGTTTCAAATAGAAGCATTCATCTGTGACCCTTAAGCACAATCACACAAACCGAGATTAGAAATGCGTCTCTAAAGATATAACAGATGCCCTAAACATGCTGCCAGTAAACAATGGGAACCCACATCAGGTTATGGATAACCTACGCTCCATGGTTAATGCTACAATGCAAGTGCATGCACCACTGCAGCCACTATGAAGAATCGGAACGACACTCCGCAGCAAGTTATGGATCACACAAGCATTATATAAATCTATCAACATCAAAAACAAAATGTAATTTTCTTAGTAAAAAATAAGTTTAGTGAAAGTTTAGTAAAACATGGTTTTGAAAAAAAGTGAAGGTTGTATATTACAAAAGATATAGACACTAGCCAAATCATTTATTGGAAATACCAAAAAATATTATGAATCCCAGTTTTTATTCGCAAATAATGACAGTGCAAAAACGTGGAAACAGCTTAACGCTTATATCTAGGAAGAAACAATTATTTATACCCCTTCCAATCGGACCCATCCCATAGCTGGAGAATACAAGCAAAACCATCCAGATCTGACAAATATCCTAAATCATCTCATCGTATTTGTTGGAAAAATATGGCCAGCAAAATAACTCCTCCCTCCAGCAAAACGACACACATAGCGGAACTGTCAGTCCTCATTTTATTAACATGAAACATTACCTGAAGAAATCATCCACATTATAGAAACACTTTCAAAGGAAAATGGTATTCGTCAGATTGACATCCCCATGTAAATCGTAAAATTATGCAGTGAAACACCATTTCCATTCTTAGAAAACACGCCAACAGTTGCAAAAACCAGGGTATTATTTCCACAGAACTTTAATGTGTCCAGGTAACTCCTATCCACAAAGATGGGCCTGAAAATATGTGTACCAACTGTCGTCCTATACCAGTGCTATCATCCTACAAGATATTTGAAAAACTACCATATGATAAGTTATATCAAACTTGTAAGTCGGGCCGGGCTTTTCGGGTCGGGCCGGGTTCGGGCTTAAGTTTGTCAAAATGTTTCGGGCCGATTTCGGGCACGCATACACAAGTTTTTATACCATTCGAAGTAACGATTTTTCTTTCTTCAAGTACATTTGTTCTGATCACTGGGGTGACTTCTGTGAGTGACGTGATTGTGATTTTTCTTCAGCTAATTCCATTTGAAAATACAGCTGCGTTCTTTTGTTCTCTGCTCGGATTAGTGTCACATTCTTTTCCAGAAGGAGCAGTGGTGAGGAAGTTAGAACGCGATGGCACTGTGTCGAAAAGATCAATAACTTACGCAATTCTTCGCTTGTGTTAAGAAACGATGGCCTATAATCCGACTTTTCATGCCCATAGCGCTATCCTAAGTAGTTCTTTTTGTGCCTGTAGCGCCATCATGTATAGTTTCGTGATAGTTTGTTTTTACGTTGAGAAACATTACATTCTGCAGCATTAGCATTGACTAACAAGCTGAGATTGTGTTTGCTTAAGTTAATGTTTGGTCAAGGGGATTGCTATTTTGGGTGTGATAAAATCGTATACCTGCAGCTACACCCGCACACAACGTCTTTTGATACCCCGTAGTTGCGCATATCTTGAATCACTCGGTAAATTAGGTTTTCGGGCTAAATCGGGCTTCAAAAATATATGTCGGTCTCGGCGATAAAAGAATCGGAAATTTTTTGTCACTCATCAAGCGTATCGCGGAGTATGATCCAATACTACGAAATCACCTCGCCCACGCACAAGCTCATGACGGTGGCGTGTCTTATTTATCCCCTGCAATCCAAAACGAGTTTATTGGAATTATCGCAGAAAATGTTAGAAGCGAGTTGTTACGTTCCATTAAAAGACACAAGTACTACGGTGTCATGTTCGACACCACACCCGACGCTAGTCATTGTGAACAGATGTCTCAAATCATCCGGTATGTTGATGTTGACTTTGTTACCAAGAATGTAGAAGTTCGGGAATCTTTTTTAA
>JGI24021J15306_10012473_pt1 | contig 10558 bp, 4 predicted proteins | sample Ectturendosymbi1_FD_15306 | JGI IMG/M metagenome (IMG submission 15306) | reverse complement strand
CGGGCAAAGTTTTGGATCAAGTGCAATGAGCGTTTTCCAGAACTTTGGGGAAAAGTGAAGTTATTAGTAGGCCTACTGGCATTTCCCACGACGTATTTTCCTGAGGAAGGCTTCTGCCAAATGCTGCACACGCGTAATAAATACCGCAATCGCCCTGACATGAACAAGGTTGGGGAAACGCCATAAGACTTAAACTGACGAACTTGAAACCTGCTTTGAAAACGCTTGAGGATAAACACCATCGCAAGGTTCGCATTAGTTGGAATCAGCTGTTTTTTGGAAATGAATAACATTTATTCTACAAATGCATTTGCATTCATTTTGTTTTGAGCTAAGTAAGTTGCCCGTTTATATGTCATCGGCACTGAATTATTTTCAAAACAAAATACTATTTTCAGACAACGCAAAAATTATAGGAAAGGGGTCGATTTTCAAACAAAGTTCCTGTAGGGGGGCGATTGTACAAAAAAGGTTGAAGACCGCTGATATAGAACATTGGATTTGAAGCCCAATCCAAATGACAATTACCATTATAAACGATAAAGTGTCCAGCAACTCGTGCTAGTATGAATGAGCCTAGTAAGCAGAGGACTTACTGGCGTTATCATTACTCTGTGGCGTACGTTACCCCTCAGTGGAGAACTTATTATGACATGGGAACTTCTCATTTATTGTTACGTAACTAACGTCACAGAGCAACGGTAATGCCAGCAAGAATGACAGCAAATGGAAATTTCAGTGGCGCAACCCTTGAACAGTTGCATTCAGTCAAAATAAATCGTATGAGCATGAGTGACGCTGTTGACCTGGGTCGCCCCTGTAACAGCCTATTTGAATTTCAGGTGGTTTACCGATACGTTTTCACAGTGGTGTAATTTTTCCTAAAATAGTAATTTAGACCTTCATATGGTGTATAGGTAATGATGTCATATTTCAATGCTTGTGACGTCACAGTTGCCAATTCAAACGACAAAATTTTTTCTATAGTTTTTTTGACGTGCATTTGGTCCCCCCCACTTTGAAAAATGTTCCGCCATCCATGGCTCAAGCCCGTAGCGAGGTTTTAAGGTTTGGGGGGAAAATACATTATTAGGGGGAAAGATTTTTGTTTTTGTTATATGATTAAAACAAATTTTTTTGGCACAACAACATTTGAGGGGAACAAAAAATTGGGGTACCTGCCCACGAATGCCCCCACGAGGCTACGGGCCTAGCTGTACTGGCCCCAAGTGTACTAGTACATTGCAAAGTGCTGCTACATTTTAAGATCATCATAAGAAATATCTAACGTGTCAACAATTACTCGACACTCGACAGATACTTCTCTGATTCTGACAACACTCACTGATTATCCTATATTCATATGGACATTTTGAATAATATAAATAGGTTTTCTTTCTCGAAATATCTTTGGAAAAAGCGAAAAAATTCTTGTGAAGTTTATTCTGTACATATTAAAATTAACAAGCTTCTTCATACGTAGTGAGTCTTCCACCACTAAAACGTCGTAACTTTAAGTAGGTTCCACAAGCCTGTTCCATCTGCATTTGGCTTATGTGACATCGGACTCATTATAAGCACGCATAAACCAAGTTTATAAACAGCAACCTAATTTAGTAAATACCTTTAGAATTCTATGGTTGATATAAAAACTATGAGCAAACAATCAAGAAATGTTGTGGGTTCACTCCATGCTACACGACTTCAAATGGTTGAAGTTTAAGAGTTACTTTTCATGTTGTGATTCATATCGGGGTCCTTTCATTTGACACAAAACTCCACAATGACGCTACATCAAATAAGAGCGAAAACCTCAGGCGACGCTTTGCAAAACAACGTATTCATAATTATCGCAGGGCTAGTGTAACAAAAAGTTGATTAATTTTCCCCACCGTCGCAGGTTGCCATGAAGCTGATTCGAAACTTTTCAAGCGCGAAATTTTCCCGGAAAAGTGGAGAGGAACCATTGCTGTCAATAACGTTTGTGGCAGCCTTGATGTGCAAGTGCCCATGAACACACCGCCCATCACAGATGTACTTTCTTGAAGCCGAATTCTGCGGTTATTATGGCTTTATTTGAAAGAAACAGGCTAGCTAGCTTGTGCGAAAAGTCAGAAGCTCCGTGTCTGCTGTTGCTAGAGGCCGTTGTTATGACCCTGAAAAAAGCTCATCTGCGTCGAGTTGCAAGATGAAGCTGTTTTTGTGAAATCATTGCAGTTACAACTGTCACCCAGAACTTTTATTTGGGGATATCTGAATACAAAATAAAAGCACTATGCTGGAATGAAAGAATGCTGGCAGTGATGGGAGATATAGTGAACACCTGCCCAGGTTGATAGCTATACGAAGATCTAATGTAAAGCACTTGTGTGCCTCCAACCTGCCAGGCAGTCAGACTGAAGATTTTTAGCTGTTTTGAGCTCCACTTGAAACACTCGTCAAACTTATTTCAAGTTCGTATTTAGCATTCTCTGTTGGCGGCTCCAATAAACTGTGCCTACCGACAAGCGCTTTGTTGCAAGCCCACGATAAGCACATTCCTTCCATCTTACTATCAGAAAAGATCTAATTGACTTCTTACACAGGTAAAAATGTGGCAGCACGTTTATTTATTCTTATTTATTTATTTTAAGGTAAGCGACGACAGGCCTGAGCCTGGAATGCCATCTGCCGGTACCAGCAGTAATTACGATAATATGATGACAGAATTAATATTAACATTCTGGCAGCATATTAAAGGTCGCAGGATAGGAATACCCATAAACGTATGCGGAATTTACATGTATATCGAAACTTTCAAATCACTTTCGAGGAGCAAGTGCCTCGGATTATGATACATTAACAGGGTTCCCATCAAATGTTGACTAGAAATTCCCTAAAGTTGAGCTGAAAATTCCTAAAAGTTTACAAAAATTCACTAGATTTTGCAGCATATTTCTTTTCTTTCTTTATTCTCCTTTTTAGCACTTTTAATGGCCTTTCATTAGCAAGCAGCATAGTGTATTGCATTACACACTTACGGTATAATGACTACGGAAGTCTTGAAAAATAGAACAAAACAATTATACAAGTACAGCCAAATCACACCTCATCAACCGATTCTTTGTAAATTATTAGACAGGTTTGCTGTTGAATTTGTTTTAAAGCAATTTATGATCACAATAAACTTAAACTACGTTTTGATTATGTAAAACCAACACATTTCATACCACAGTCATGGGCGTCGAAAGGATTTTTTTCAGGGGGGCCCACTGGGGGATTTTTCCAAAATTTTTCCACAGGGGGACCAAAAGTGGTGAAATTTGTTTTTTCCCACTCAAAACTAAAAAAATAACCTTTTTGCTGAAAATTTCAAAATCCAAGGGGGGCCAAGGCCCCCTGCCCCCCCTTCCGACGCACATGACCACAGTACAATACAAATTTTCCAAAGTGGAAGTATCATTAAGCTTTACTTTTCACCCACACATTATTGGGGTCTACTTTTGACACACACTTTACCAGGCCCGTAACCAGTGGGTGCGCAGGGGGGACGAAGCCTCTCCTAGAAAATTTTTCGCCCCCCCTGGAAAAATGTGTTGGATATAGTTTGAAACTATTGGACATAGTTCAAAAAGTTCGGACTCCTCTCAGAAAACTCTTCGCCCCTCCTGGTGTCCTAAGCTGGTTACGGGCCTGCACTTTACTGATGATGATCGACAGGCAATGCTTTCGTAGTAAGGAAAAAATATAACTTTGGTGTAATTGCACACTACTTCCTTTTCCTACAACTGACAATACGCCACAACTTGATTTCCACATCAGATAGAAACGCATGACCACAATTTTTCCCAGATTTATCGCAAAAAAGTGCAATTTCCCTAAAAAATCCCTAGATTCCTCAAAACCCGAGATTTTTTCCCGAAGATTGCCGAAATTTCCAATCTAGGGACAAACTCCCCAGAAGTGGGAACGCTGTACATTAAGCAAACGACAGGAATTGAACTAAAGGTGATGTTGCACAACAAGTATTTCTCGGCGGAATAGAGCAAGTCGAAAGAATGAAGAGATTCACAGGCTTATATCAGCATACAAGCAAGCCTGCAAAAACAAAGAAACAAACATAAGGAATCAATTTAGGCGAGAGAACGACGGTACGTCGCTCTTGAACTTATTGAACCGTGACCGCCTAAGGCAAGCGAAATTTATCAAACTGACAGAAATGCGCTGATACCGGATTAGAGGCGACTATATTAAAGCAGAAACGCTGCTTTTGTCGAATGCGTCACGTGCCATTTGATCAGCATAAACAATTGTCTGACTGCGGACAAGGATATTGTCGAGCAAAAAGTATGCGTTTCACCACAAAATCTTTTTCAGTCGTTACTGGTGAGTGACGACTTGCAAGCGCATCTAGCACTCAAAACAAAAAAGCTGACAGTGACGCGGATTTCGCCCTGCAGCGAAACAAGCAAAAATGTACGATGTCTTACCGACGACGAATTGAGAACAGCACGAGTCTGTTGCGAAGATTATCGTTTACCCAACAAGGCCAAGCGACACGAGTGAAGTGGTTAGGCGTTGGCCACACGTCAATTTGCCACACGGACAAGCTGCAGCGGATTAGCTCATTGCGGTTTCAGGCGGCTTGCGTCTGGGAAGTCTAACCGCAAAGACCGCAGCGGTTCGCACCCTCATGAACAGCAAAGCAGCCACTGCGTGTAAAGATTGGTTGGTGTTATGGGCAGAAAAGGATTTTCAGCCATGATTGACATCACGGCCATTGGTATCTGGCGGCATTTGATCCGTGCGGCCCTGGACTCAAGACCGTCGCATAGTCAAAAAGGCGAAACAGACGGTTGTTTTCATTACTTCAAAATCACAGTATCTAGAAAGCAGAAACAAGATACTGACAGGCAGCTCGACAATCCCGCTGCCAGCAACAACTGCCCTAATTGTTTGAAGGTGAGAAAGGCTGAAGGCGATTTCTCGAACTGGTCTGCACAATTAAGAAACAAAAAGATTTCAGCGACTGGCGATCAAAGCAACCGTTCAAGCAGCTGCTGCTCAAATCGTCACCTTCTTTCTTCACCACGACTCCGCGAAAGCAACGAGGCCAGGTAGGACTTAGAATCCATGACCAGGTGCTGCACGCAGTCGCTGCAAGGCGCTTGATTTGTCTTCTTCGCACCAGCTTCTTTGTTCTCTCCACCTCTGATTAAATGCCAACTGCGCAACCTCAATTTTGTTGTAACAGTTTTTGCGATTGAAGCTGATAAATGCTTGGCTTGCCACGAACGTCTGCACACGTTGTGAAACTGTTATGCGAAATTCTTCCAATAGCTGGAACCAGTGAAAGCTACGTTATAGCACAGCGTTTCTGAAAAACGCAGCAGTAGTTATAAGCGAAAATCACAGAAGAATCTCTGATAGTTCTTTTTCTGTATTACGCGAATCATTGGCAGCACCACATGAATGCCGAATAACACCAGTCTTGACAGACTGCAAGTGTGTCTCCTCCGAGCATCACACCCAGTCTGCCAACTTGACTACCGCGTGGTCTGCTACCGCACCACTGTGGACAACTTTCCTTTTAAACGTGCAGATACACATCAGAATACAGATGATGTCGATCTTTTGCTGACTAAGCGACTTGAAGAGAGGAAGATTGAAGGCATGTTTATATCAAACAGAACGATAGAAAAGCTCACGTTTGCAACAACGTACGGAAAACATACATAAACGCTACCGCTACTACAGCACCACACGTTTTTATTCAAAAATTGGGAGAGTTGGAAACAATGTAAAGACCACGTTCATCAACCGCACTACAAAAATAGTTTTCATAAACGGCTGGGTTAAAGTTTCTTTACAAAATAATGCAGGGGCTCCCAAGGATCGTTTAAGAAACAAACATTAAAACAGATGTATTTTGCCGTTCCCATTTCATCTATGTTTTCATGTTCTTCATTTCTTGTATTTTTAAGGACTGTATTACATTTACAGTATGAGACAGTATATTTTCACTTTGCCAAAGTTTCATTTTTAATAACCGGAACAAACAGTTACGGTTAGATTGCAACATCATCCTACAGACGCAAATCTCGCTTCTGCTTCTTCCACATCCGTCAACTCGTCATCTTCAGTCCACTCGTCTTCATCCTCATCCATGCTGACGTCATCGAACGAGCTACGTCTCGAAAATTCGATCGGCGGCAGAGGTGCCGGGACGGGCCCGAAACCAGTTCCGCGATTGGTCCCCGGATTCTCGTCCGAGCTGCCAAAACCCGGGGTCCTGGAGAGATGGGAGGTGGTCCAGTGCGATGTGCAGCTCGTGACAACCGATATCGTACCGCTCGCTAAGGACGAATGAGACTAAGTGAAAACAAACAAAGCGTTATGCGAAAGCCAGCTCAGCGACGAAGTATGTCGTTGCAGCTGCGAGAGCACGACAACGAATGCCGCGAAAACTACGACGGCGTTGGCGATAACATCTCCGGCCGATTCCAGTTTTTCGACGACCGTCTGAAAAACGATGGTGTTGCAAGTAAGTAAATAGCGATCTAACACGTTTGGCCAAGGTGAAGGGCGTAATTGTTAACGGTGCACAAGCTTGTGAGCTCATAAAAATGCTGGGAAGAACGCTGGAGCGTAAAATGACAGAGTAAGTCAGAAACCGTTTTCAGTGTTTGTTAGATTCAAATTGCAAACGTGTCATTTCCTTTTTCGGCAATAACATGAAAATACCAAACACTTGGAGTATTGTGCGTAGACTTTCACAGGAAAATTTGGTAGAAGTTATTCTAAGAAAATGATACAAATTGTAATGAAAACAAAAAACTTATACAGCCGGTCGTAGATTCTCCCATTACCAGAGATGCCATGTCTAATTAAACTTTCCACTCCTGGAACGAAGCGCGTAAGTTGTTATAAACAATTTTTTACGGGAGAGAAAGCTTACAAAGAACGCATGTTATATTGATCCGCGTACTCTGCTTCCATCCTGAGGTTTAGAATTGATGCGTCTGAACAATGATTACTGAGTTTTTTTCTAAAAACATGCTTTTTTGCCGTCTTTGTTGCTTTAATTGAATTAAGGAATATCATTCGTAGTAACAACTATCCAACCACATGCATTGTTAGCTCATATGTACATTTTTCTACCCGGGTCGTTAATGTTTTCTATTTCTGTAACAACTATGGTATCTGTCAAGGCAAGATTGTCACTATTAATTTAAATACATGTTTTTAAAGAGTTTCTGGAGGTGATTTTAACGTCGAATCCCTACCGTTTTTCTGGAGTTAAGACGAGACTAAAAGTTGATAGCAGGTAAAGCCCTTAAAAGAGAGGGGATTAGATCTGTCAACGTGCCGGAAAGAAATGTGCAGTCAGTTCGTCTCCACGCAGTTCAAAGTTGATGGGTGCATTTAAGTCCAGTCTAATGACAACCTTTTACCAATAAGTGTAGGATGTGACGAGGTTTATTCTTCCCAGAAAATCTGTCAAACAACTAATGGCTTGATTTTTACGGAAAAGGAAAAAATAGGCATCTTTCGGAAAATAACTTTTAATAGCAACGTGATTGCAACATGCAAGAAACTTCAGCTCCCCAATATTTCTACAATTGCAAACTGCAGCTCACCAGCGTAGATCTAAGGCTTTGCCTGCCTTCAGGTATAAATCGATCGGTTGGGATGTCAGGTTCAGCAGGTGGGAAGTCCTGCGGGACTTTATCAAATTCTTGGTCCCTGCTGTTGTCGCATCGTGAGGACAAAGGCAAGACCGATGTCAGGATCACGTTTGAACCTTCATTATTGTTTGGTGATAAAGTTATTTCTGCAAAAACGGAGAAAATGATGACGACGCAGGTTGCCAGTTGCTGGCGTGCCAACAACCTCTGCTGTGAAACGCGGCGAGAACACAGCTTATAAACAATGGGAACAACTCTCTCTTTGCAGTTTATTCTGTGTTCCTCCGCATTTTTTTTATAAAATTGTAAATGCAACCGAAAGACACGAAAGGATGGCCCTTCACGCTGCGTACCTTCTTCCACACTTGCGACACTACAGCGCCCACTGTCGGCACCTTCATTTTCTTCTTTTGCGGTTCGTTCAGGGTCGCTCGAGCGTCTGATGATGTCACACCTGCAACAGACGTTGCCTGAGATTCAATCGATCGCGGCATGGACGGGTGCAACCAAACCAAACGCATTTTGGTTTAACACCAAACGATAAGCAACAAAGCAAAACTAACGGTTTACATGAAATCGTATTGGACGTTTCGAAAAACGGCTGCTTTCATTGTCATCAAAATTTTTCCGGTGTGTGTATACGCGACGCCTGTGTATTTTGTAGTCTGAAGCTTGGCGTTTCATTTAATGAACTTAACTTCGCAGACGATAAAAACAACTGTTTTTCGAAACGTCCAGTGTGATTCTATTTAAATCATTGCTTTTCGCGTTGTTTTCTTCTCAAGAAACTTTACAAAACTTTCACGTTTAACTCTGTTACGAGCCAACTTACTCCTTGTTTTTTGTTAGCAATCGAAAATAGAAAAAAATGTTGAAACCCAAGGCAAAAAATATACATCTTTTAAAAAAATGCAAACATATTGTCACAAGCATATCCTCATTGGTCGAAATAATTCAAACCTTAAATCAACCATGAAAGCTCTCATGCGTTTATGGGATTTCACACGAAAAATCTTCTTATTTGCCGATCAGCGAGGACGAACAAAACGAAAACCAGTCACTGAAAGACGTTACAAGGCCTGAATTGGTCGCAAGCGTATTTAATGAAAAGAAATAACGAACAATCAGTCGAACCTGTAAGCGGCTTTGTCGCCACGTCTGGGCCGGATGATCTTCCCGCATAAGCAGCACGCTGGATGCGCGTCTTTCTGTGTCAATTCGCGAATCTTCTGCTCCATTATCAACCTTTTGCTTTTATCTGTTAACAGCGGGCGACACGTAGAAAGGGCTTTAAAGCACTCGTGCTCACAAAGACGATTCTCATGGAGAGATTCCGTCTCTTGATGAAGGGTTACTTACAACCCGCTTCGTCACAAGACCGTGACGAGTTCCACGCAGCAAAACTCAGTCACTCGAGAAAATTATTCGGCATCTCCGTGTTCTTCGGTGATAATCGTTTTTCGAGGTGGCATAACAGCAACCGCCGCCTTAATTTCCCAAAGCATTTAGGGATATGACAGGACAGCACATTATTGCTGCGAAATGTGAAGGAACAAAAAAGCGTTTGAGCGAATGAAAAGATATATCTTGAAATTTCTTTCTTGGACTTACGGCAGAATTAAAGGAATCTAAATGAGGGCCTTACTCCCTTCAAATCCAAACGTTAAGAATTTGCTCAATTAATCACAAGTTAGGCAAGCCTGCATGTGAAGCGGATTCGAAGAGTCCTTGAGTCACTTTAGACTTTTAGAGCAAGTCAAACTATGGCCCACCAAATGATCTTATGTGACCCTCCCAGTTCAAGTCATATACTCACGTTATTTGGAAGATATGGAAAGAATACATCAGATTTGGGGACTTTGACCCGCTAGAGACGTTGTTTTACAGTCTCATTAAATTAGATTTCCCAATGATCGAAGTTAAAAACATTTAGATGTCGTTTCACTGTCGTATTTAATTCATACCGTGTTTTTACGGTGGTCAACATTCAGGTTTTCCTTTGACTAGCGTTTGTTATCTGACAAAATTCCTCCGAAATGATTACTCCAAAGCTATTTAAAAAGCGGAAAATCGAAGGCGGATGCCGTGTTTTTCATAAACAGTAGATCGACAGGTATTTTTCATTTTACGTTGAGCTACAGCCTCATGATTGGTCCAGTTATATATATTCAAGACCTATGAGACTGGAAATTGGTTTAAACTTCGAGACCTCCACCTGAACCTTCGAAACTCGATGCCAGAAAATTTGTAGGCCAGATCCCAGAAGCTAGAAGCGGAATACACGCCTCCAGTTGTAATGCTTCAAAAATAAATTTGAGTGACTCTTGTGTTTTAATGTAAAGAGCACTCAGCACGAAAACCTCGTCTTTGTGAAGTTACCACGCATAACATTAAATAGGTCGTCAACACTATCGATCTCATTCTCGACCTTGATTGAATCTCATCCCATTTGCCAACTTCTTTTCTCTATACCAGGATCAACGTAACAGTGAGCAAGTTGTGCTACTTGAGCTTTCCTTACATTTAAACCATCGCTTTTCCAAATGTTTAAAATGTTGTTTCCAGGAAAAACGTTACATGCCTAAACCCTGCCAGCTGTGCGATTCTAGAGACAAGGGGTTTGAGACCGAGGCCTGCGCCCTTCGAGCCAAAGACCGAGACTCAAAACAGGAGGCACTAAGGCGAGTATCCAGACTCTGTTACCTGTTTGAAGTGTCATGAAATAATTGCTGTGTTGAAGGAATACAATTTAAAACTGCACTTTCAAACGATAAACGTTTACTTTGGACACAATTCATCAAAGTAAAAGCAACTGATCTGGAAAAAAGTTTGAAGCAACAACAAACTATGTTAAAGAAAGCCATATGATTACCCTGCTAGGAAACGCGAAA
>JGI24021J15306_10012472_pt1 | contig 10559 bp, 7 predicted proteins | sample Ectturendosymbi1_FD_15306 | JGI IMG/M metagenome (IMG submission 15306) | reverse complement strand
GGCAGTTGTCTTAGGTGGCAGTTGTGTTAGGTGGCAGTTGTCTTAGGTGGCAGTTGTCCGGGTGGCAGTTGTCTTAGGTGGCAGTTGTTCGGGTGGCAGTAGTCGAGGTGGCTGTAGTCCTAGAACCTCCAGAGAGACTTCCATATTTAGATCATCAAGACTAGACGGACGTGGAATAGTGTGAAATGCCACAAAATTGATGGTGATATCATCGTCGTAGGTTGTAATGCTCAACCCGTGCTTATTGTATAACAAGCAGGCCCGTAACCAACTTTGGACACTAGGCGGGACGAAGAGTTTACTGAGAGGGGCCCAAATTTTTTAAACAATATATATGTCCAACACATTTTGTCTAGGGGGGGCAAAATTTTTTTCTGGGCGGCTACGCTCCCCCTATCCCCCCTTAATTAAGGGTCTGGTAACAAGTGTTACATCGTTTTCCACAACCAAGCGAGAAGATTTGAGTGGACAGACGGCTGCTTCTGTTCCCAGGCACATGCCTCGTTTGTTTCTTGCTTTTATACATTTTTGAATGGATTAGCGCAGATTACTGATATTGCAGCCGTCCAGGAACCTTCTTTTTTTTGAAAGGTAAAGTCGATTTTGTTAAAACCAAGCTGCAGTCGTCTTTTATTCCGGTTGACTCATTTGTGATTCAGTGTGAATAAACAAACGGCGATTGTTGCCATTTTTTGGGTCACGAGCACTGGACGCAATGAAGTGACTGCTTCACCTATTTCAAGAAAAGATTAACAGCCGTGCATCATGTTAAATCAACTTCAATTGCTTGAGATAAGGAATGCTAACTTAACTTGTATTTTCCGTGTGGCCCCCGTACTTCTTTTTCCTTGCAGCACCTTGACCAAAACAATTTACCTACTTCTGTGAACATCCCTATCCGACGATTTTAGCCATTTACTTCACAACCTGATGTTAAAATACATTTAGTTTTCTTTCCACTGCTGGATTACTATTTGATGAGCAGTGAATGCAGTTGTTACCAATGCAGTTATTGTCGATCAGTGAATGCAGTTCTTATAGTGAGTGTAGTAACAACTCGCTCAGACGACGAAGAAGTGAATGCAGTTCTCGTAGTTAGTGTGTTGTTTCAGTGTTTGTCACCTCCATGTGTTGCCTGAGCTATCTATTAACACTGCTCTGTACTGCGCTAAAACTAACCATTTTTGCGTTATTGTGTTATTCAAGTACGCTTGTGATATGGACCATGAGTCTGACGCAAAGATTAAAAATAAATTAAATTAAACTTCTACACTACTAGCACCTTCACTTCTGTTACGTCGTATGCCGGTGTTACGACTGATTCTACCCAACCTAAAAATTTCAATAAAGGTCTGCGGCAAAGTATGTTTCAAATTTAATATGCATACTTTTTTTTGTTTTTGCAACCGATAAACACTGAAAACCAAACATTTCTTTTGCAGACATCACCGTGCCCCTGTGCCCTACCTACAACTCAACTCCAACGCAGAAATCTCACGCTTTGAGAAAATATTGAGATGAAATGACCCAACGCAGAAATCTCACGCTTTGAGAAAATATTGAGATGAAATGCGTGCAGATGAAATGATTGTGATTAAATAGACTGTGCAAAGGCGTTCACATTTCTGCCAGTATGAAGCAGAGTGCCGTTTAATTAAAGTGGCTTTTGTCGGCAATGGTAAAATGCAGAGAAGTCGGCAAAATACGAAATTAACTTGCAATCAAGATGGCGAGACGTCGCCATCAATAAAAGTAAGCAAAAGATTTGTCCCCGAGGCAGCAATTTATTCAGATGAGGAGGAAAAAGATTGTCATCGCCTCTTAAAGAACGACCTTCTTCGACGCAGCGACAAACGTGAAAAGCGTAAATGCTTTGAAGCGAGATGGTGATCAACAGACAGAATGGTTTAAGCTTGTTCAGTCCGGCAGCGCCATAACGGTTTCATGATTCTGTCGTCGAGATGAAATGCTTCTACTTTCTTCTCATTCTGGTGACCATATGGCAAGCAACTCTAAGTAAGAAAAGCTCAACTGTTTATTTGTTTGTTGTTTTTGTTTCTGTATGTGTGTGTCTGAAAAAGGCCGTAATCAAGCGTTAAGCATAACAACTTGTAACTGTGAAAAAGACGTTTTAGTTTTCACAGAGTAACCAAATGATAAAGGGAAAGGTCATACAGAGTGCAACGCAGATCACTGACTGACGAGTGCGTAACAAGTTATATTGGTGCAGTGCTACTTTGTCACTTGCAGTAAAGGTGAAAAATGTTGAAAGTGCGATATGCCAAGAATTATTCAGACACCAAAAACTTTCTTAAAGTTTTGTTTTAAGCTTATAAGCTACACTGCTGCGATAGTCTTGTACTGTTTAGTTCCTTACACGTATATGCAGTAGGAAAAGTGCTGTGCGGGATCACTGCTGTGATACTGTCGTCCACCTTCATAAACTTTTTTTGAATCAACTATCCGTTAGTTTGAAAAAGGATGTCCGAATTTAACTTGAAATGCAGGAACAGAAAACGCATTGGAATGCGCACAATTACATTCTGCGATTAATCTTTTTGCACGCGCCTGAATTATGCTTCGATTATAATGAGATACCCAAGTATGTATGCTAAGCGTTTCTAGAATTTCGTGGTAAAACTTCTGGGGGGAATTCGTTTCACTAAGATAAAAATTTAGTGTCAATGTTTGTAAAATGATGCACCACCGACAAAACTATGAACTTTGGCACTTGCTCTAGTGAGCCCTATGTTAGATTTTAGCCTAAAATACAAAACTGTAATCCCATACTACTTTTTCCGGATGAAAAGTAGTCGATCAGGGTAAAACTGAAAATTCTTGCAAAGTCATTTTAAAAACAACCAAGTGAAAACCATAGGTGGTCGAAGGTTTCCCACACAGCGGAGTTCATCGTGCTTTTACTGTAATGCAACAAACAAAAAAACGATAAAAACTCTGGGGCTCAGGTAAAAATGAGCAGTGTTGTTTTTAAAAAACAAGTTGCTAATCAAATCCTCAAAAAGTAAGCTGTCGCTGCTATTGCAAAATTAGCAGTTGCCAGCCAAACCGCGGTATACTTTGCTATCTAACAGTAGTTCAAGGAGTTTCTTGGGCGATTGCGTTACAGTCGAAATAAAAAAACAAACATATTTAATCCTTAACTGAGCTTGCGTTTGAATGTATTGATAAAAGCATTTACCCTCATTTTGCCAAAAGTACATAAATAAAAAAAGAATATACATTAAATCTATTTCGTCTTGACCAACAACGGGGCAGGTGGAATTAAAAAGGTTTGTTTTGTTTTTGATCGGTATTTTCTTAAAAACGCAAGCAAATGCTGCAATCAGTGTGTTTGATATATTCGCGTCTACCCGGCGAGAAATTGTCAGTCATTTCTCGGCAATCTTCAATCTTGCAATAACAGCACATACGAATGCGACTTTTTGAAATCGCTTGTAATGATCTGTTGTTTTAAAGGCCTCAACTGCTTGAAATGCGACAGCGCTCCGAGCGACTTCAAGTGCGAAGCGTTCGGAGAAATGGTCGAGTGCGAAACGAACGAAGTGAGTTGACCTTCACGCGAGCTCTTAGCTTTTAAATGAAACATGTAAAAAGATTCTGTTGCGGCTTCGCTGTTTGTGACATAAATAAATGCCATGCGAAATATTCACGGGCAGGTTCTTGTCAGGTCAAAATAAGGCAGCGAACGCAGGAAAGCGTTTGTCAAAACAGCACGTTTGATCGGTGAAAAATGTTTAAGCACCGGTTGACTTTGTTGATACGGAACCGTCCATGCCCCATAAACGCCATAATAATGCCCATCGGGCATGCTGAGGAGCATTAGAGAGTATTCAAATGGTACTGAGCGACAATTTTAGAAAGCAACGAAGACCATACTCCTCGCATTAGCAACCGCGTATTCCGGCCTTCGCCGAGATACAAAAATAAGAGCATTAGCTTAATCGTCACCAATAAACTACCAAGCTGCTGTGATTTATGGCTGGGTCATTTCAGAGCGGATAGTTCGCTACTTTTTTTTACAATAATACAAAAGTTGCCACACAGTCGAGCTTTTGTTTTTTTACCACAGCGCATGGAGATTACCTTGCAAGCATAATCATTAAACATGAACGTTGCAGATCTTCACCTTTACAGGTTTTTGTCATTCCAATGCGAAAAAAGGGTGCATAGTACTATTTGGGAAAAACTTCTGCACATTAATGCGCAACCCGGGCCTAAGAGAAGGGTGTACAAGAGGTACATCGTACCCGGGCCGGGCCGGGTAGATATGGGGCCCGGGAAGATACGAAGTTTTTCTGTAACCAAGCCCAAAATTGCTATAATACAAACCACTTGCCAGTATAACAATTAATCTATTTCTAAATCTTAGCATGGCAGCTCTTTCATCAATATTCTGATTACTATACAGACTAGGTATAGATATAGATTTCTGATTACTATAGAGATAAGGCATAGGTATAGACTACAAGTTTCGACGAAAGACCCAAAAGCTAGGTATCGATCTTCGCACACCCTGGCAAAATTTCTCTCAGAGGCCCTGCTCGCAACACTGAAATGCATCATAACCCATGACATCTTGGACCGATTCTCATTCAAGTCACCTTGTCACCTATTGCCTAACTAGGTACCTAAAAGTACTGATGAAGAATTTTCTGAGCAGTATTGATTTGTATATCATGCAACAAAAAGAAAAAGTTTCAGTAAATGCCACTGAGTCGAAACTCGCTCATGTCTTCAAGTTGCCACCGATCTTGCGACACTCTACATAGTCTACAACGAGCAAAAGAGTCATCAGCAGCACAAAGGTTTTTCTGTCCACGCTCTGACTGCAGAGTGGCCATTTTAGCTTTTAAAACAGGTGTTTTTGATCTGGAGCGCAACAACTCTTTAGGAAAAGCAGCATAAAATTTACTACATAACTATAAAGAATTCGAAAGACCCAAAACTGAAACGGGGTCGCTACACAAACGTTGTGTAGGGCCATAGCCTCTATGTAGGGAAAGTAGTACAGGCCGATGTTCCTTAGCAAACATAGCAAACATGAGGGAAGCCACGGTTTCTCAACCACACTTCACAAAACTTGTCCTGGGTTTACTTTAGTCATGGTCCACTCCATAGCAGGCACAGCACACATATCTGCACATTCGACAATTGCTATCACTACATGCAACACTATCTATGACTCCGGTGCTAACCAAGTCTCGAAATTGGTGAACCTACTGTATAAATGTAGGCTACTGCAGATTTTAAGAAAAGATATGTTGATGTCTTTGTAACGGACGAAAGTTTTACATGACCTCCTTTGTAAGTTGTATATTTATCGATTAAACCTTTTCCACGGCTGTATTTTAATTACTTGGTTGTGTTAAAGTTCTTTTCTATGACTTTGTATTAATTTTGTAATGCGTGTCAAAGAAACCCAGTAATAAAATCGAATTTCAAAAAAAATTCAACGTGTAGTAGAAAGGCTTATATAAGCTGTGGTGTTTCGGTTGTTGTTAAATGATGGAAGCCACTTCTCTACCATTTTTCAAAATTGGCCAACAACCCAGTTTATAATAAAGACTTGGAGTTAAGAAGCACTGGCGTAAACAAAATATGAGACGTTTTTCTCCTTGATGCATCAATGTCTGCCAAACACTTTCAGATGCGTTTGTGCAAAAAAGGGGGCAATTGTTTGTTTTTAGCGCAGCTCAGAAAGTGCATTTGCAATTTCCCTTGCGTTTTTAAGACGTTCAGTTTAAAAATGGCTATGTTAGAAAATATGTTTGCTTTACAGGGTTCATGCCAGACAGAGGTACGGTACGGTAACCATAACTCGATCCGTATCAACAAGAAATGCAAACAGATCGAGGCGTGCCACAACGACAAGCCTCAGATCTATCTGTTCGGTTCGCCTGTCGCAGTAGAATGCATTCCTGGCAAAAACGGTGAGGTCTGTCGCTGCTGCTGCCAGAGAGACGGATGCAATCGAAATTCCTCGGCGTGTTCAGAAAACAGCGGTAAAACCTTTAATATATTTAGCCGCTACTGCGTTTAGCGCCCCCACAGCCAATTACTTGAACGTGCAATTTAGAAACATACACTACCAAGACGAAACAAATGTTTGCACTGGCTTGGTGTGCATGTGAAAAGCATCGCGAATAACCTGTGAAAAGCCTGCCTTTGTTTTCGTGGAAGCGTAACAGTACGCAACAGTTGTTGGACGACACCAGATGGACGAAATTTACTCTTCCAACCTTTGTGACGTGCCGTTTTCAAACTTTGCTTTTCTAACCTGGCCATGACGTGGGTCTTGGAGTGTAATGCACCTGACCGCTCAGCATCAATTAGTAACCAGAGGATGGTCTTGATTTCACATATTAACACTCAGCGTACTGCACGCCTTAGTGATTTTTTTGAAAACATCATTTATTTTAGCGCAGGGCAAAGTTTCTTAGATTACCGAGTAGTGATGTTGAGTCTATTTCCAGGCTATGGGAGCTTGCAGCATGTGGCGAAAATTTCCGCATATCATTCACAGCTCAGTACATTCCCCCCGGCCACCGTAAAATAACCAGTTAGCATTCCTACAATAACAAAAGAAGTCACACTCTAAAACCGTTGCTCGTCATCTTTGGCAAGAAAATGTTTACTACTGGTGTAGGGGTAAAAAATCAGGACGCTATTGCACTTTGGCTAAAAAAGTATATTAGTGCCGAAACAATAGATTTTGGAAAAAGATTTACATTTCATCTTCTATAGTATAAGTCAGAAATAAAATGACACATCTAATGCCATTTTCACCCCATTAAAACCAGAAAAGAGTCAAATTAACAAAAAAATTTTCAAAAACAATTAACAATTTCGGCAAGGTATTATTTATAAATCCACGAATTTAAAGCGTTTTCCACGTCTGCAACACGTTTTGCCGGAAACTAAAATGGTTGGGGATCTCCCTCTCTCCCCTCCTCCTACACGTATTTGCCGGCCTGAAGATGGCGCCACATGTGTATCAAGTGGTCAATAAAGTGGAAATCGGATCACCGAATGGTTTCAAATTGGCTTCGTGCCTTATTAAACTACGAGGATAGTATATTTTATTCGACAGTGGAATGACAGCTAGTAGACGGAGTATTAGCAAGCTTACTCTGTTCACGTTATAGTTCAGCCGCTGACCGGAAAGTTTCTCTTTTACCAACTTTGCTGCGTGCGTTGCCAAGTTACGCAAAGTGGATTGCAAAAATAAAAGTCAAATAAAAAAATCTTGCTTTGCACAGCCATTCTGTCAGCGGCCAGAAGACAGATAAACGTTTTTGTTGAAAACGAACTGACCTGCCCGTCTTTTGATGCTGGCCTTCCTTTATCCAAACTTCAGGGAAGGTAAATATATTCTTTCCATGCTGTGATTTGCTTTTTATGAATAAAGTGCTGATAAGAGCAATGGAAAATTAGAATCAAGAGCAATGGAAATTAGAAACTACCAGTAATATACGCAAAAACGTAATTAAATTAATTATATAGTTGTACAGAAAAAGTGTCGTTAAAGCATTCATTTCACTTCACGGAGCGATGAATCACACAGCTTAGCAAAAATTTACCTCATAAATACAGGCAATAAAAGCAAACCCAAACTGTCATATAAGCTCAGCTGCATTTTTCCATTTTCGATGATCAGGTGTGTAGAGGTGAAAAAAATTGGTGTAAATGTATCATGTGCGCTGAAGCCTAAAAGGAACGTGGCCAAGAAAATCGATTCTAGATTGTTTTGATTTCACGCCCAGACGAAAAAGTCAAAAGCCTTTGACCTTGGCAACTTTATTATAATTTCAAAATAATAACTGATGTGTGATTCTGGTTATGTAGCAATGATTCCGTAAACATATCACTTAGCAAACTTTAAACGGCAGTTGGGTCGTGTTGAACGGTAACGTGTGTGGTTCCTGCATGAGCCTGAACAAAAATAGCATTTAAAAAATGTTCTATTAACCTGTAATTTTACAGTTTCGGAAAAATTTAATCAAGTATGTTTACTTTCGAAACTTTAAAGCAAGAAAGAAGAAACAAAATTTTAATCATTTCAAAACAACTCAACATGTCGTTAAATTCGATAAAGGTTGTTGTTATTTGTTTGAAAAGCTTGTAAAAATACAAAAGTTACGTATCGAAGTTATAATTTGTATTGCGACACTTCCTCATGTGATGAATATCATATATCATTGAAATTACGGAATGTTTTGCAACAAAGGAGATTTTCCCTAGTCGAAAATTACTCCAAAGCATATGCATTTTAAACGATCTCCACGAACCTTATTACGGCTATTTAGAAATACCATTCATTTTCTTGAATGGATAATCAAATTGTGGTTGAATAGGGTCAATCACACTATTTCTCATACAGGATTAATGTTTGGTCATAAAAGCATTTGGCAACCCTCAAAAACGTTCTTTTGACAGTAATGACTCAGAATTCAGACGTCGATATACATCCCTGCAATGCGTACCTGACTTTAGGCATAGAGATAAAAATTTTGAACCGAAAGCTTTGTCAGCGAATAAAGTTCCATAATTTTATGATATCTGATATTCATAACACAGAGAAATGTCGCAACAGAAGTTAAAATTTCGATAAGTAGCTGCTGTATTTTTACAAACTGCTCAAACAGTTGAGCTTTCTCAAATATACAGAGCTCCATATTTTCGTGAAGTTCGCAGCCCTTGTTAGCCAACTATAAGTTCAGTCGAAGCCAATGCAGTCTAAGGTGGAAAAGCCACCGGAAATGCAAATAAACATTTAATTACATTTAATTAGTTACTCAGTTAGTGACACTTCAAGTTATATTCTTTGAAAGAGTTATAAATGTAGCTAATCCTTTGTAGGTTTGGTTAGTCAGTTAGTTAGATACAGGTGGTTAGTTGGTTAGTTAGTTCTTTTTTGTGCTATTTTGTTTGTTCGTTCTTTCATTCGTTCGTTTGTTTGTTTGTGCTGTTTGTTCATTTGTTGGTTGGTTATTTGTTTTTTTGGCTGATGTAATATATATGGTAAGGTGGTGTCCATGCACCCAATGTGGCGTATTGGTTCTTACAAGAAGTTAGGTAGAAAGTAAACCGAAAAACAATTGCTTGGTACGAACAAAATTTCAATACGCTAACAATTCGCGAACACAAGCTGTAGGTATTGCCTTTAACAAGAAGAGTAGAAAACACTAAGTATAGTGTCTGAAAGTGGTCAGGATCATCCTGAACGAGCTTATTTTTTTGCCAAATAAGCAATGCGAAAATGTAAAATATGAACGTTAATTTTGGAAATGCCTGAACACTTATTTGTCGCACGTTCTTGTTTATAGGAGCAGCTGCTACACAGCAGTGAGCATAGAACTCAAAAACAAATTATGCTTAGGGCAATGTTTTGGCAAGCCATTACAATTAGGTAAGACCTTGGTTAAAGTGAGACAAAATGTTATAGCTCTCCAAACAATCACAAAAAGCAACGTCTTGCGAAAAATTACCATGGGTTAAAATAATAGCTAATGCAAAAACACATGATTTCGAGCTTTAAAATACTTCTGCCTGTAACAAACATCCTTCACAAAGTATCCCTGCTGTCGGCAGTTCGCTTTAACTGCTGCCTGACTGTTATGGAACTGAACGTGGCAGTTTTGTTTCAGAATTTGTTCTGATGGCAACAAGATTGGCTCCTCGTGCAGCCTTCGGTGTCCTCCACCGTATGTGTTGTTTGGTGCGTCGTACATAAGATGCCGGAAAGCAAGCTCCCACGTCGCCAGGTGGACAGACAAGCCTCCTTGTTGTGCAAGTACGAAACGCATCCTGACCTGCATTCATGAAAAACGCACTGTGCTTTTAACGCCTGAAAATCATGTTTGAGAATTTCAAAAGCTGATAACATCTAGTAGCAAAGCAAAGTAATCGTGGAAAACATGTGGAAAAAATTAACTTTCAACTGGAAAATATGGAACGCAAAACATGGATCGGTTTTAACCGGTCACTTGAAACTTGCAAAAAGGACAGAAGCGTACATCTTGAATGCCTCAAAAAATTTTCGATTTCCACAAAATGTTTCTTTAAAACTTGTGTACGGATTCAGACCTGCAAACGTTTTCTTTGGCAATGTTTCATACGTTTTATAAAGAACCTTATAAAAACTTAAACCACTGTTAAAACAAAAATACAGGGGCATGGTTACGTTTTGCATTTCTTTTCCGTCACTGCTTTCCCAGTTCCTCTTTAATTCTACAAAATATCTTTAGCAAGGCATTTTTTTCAAACTGAAGGTTTCTGGCATTGTTTTCTACAAGATCTTTAGCACTTCTTGGATAGGAGGGCTCACCTTAACCAAAAACGTTCACTTCGCCTGGCATATTTTCCAGATTTGTCTAACTCTGCTGACAGTTGCTTTTTTAATATGAATTTCAATCAAAAATGTACAGCTATTGAATGAAACTAATGCATCTATTTGTATTTTGTTGATTTTTAGGTTTTCTTGCTTTTTTAACGTTTCATGGAAATTATTTACTGGCTATCGCTTTCCATTACCGCAT
>JGI24021J15306_10012471_pt1 | contig 10559 bp, 5 predicted proteins | sample Ectturendosymbi1_FD_15306 | JGI IMG/M metagenome (IMG submission 15306) | reverse complement strand
GATGATTTAATGGTAGCAATGTTATGATTGTTGAGCCATTGTTACTATCTTCACCAAAGCTCTTGAAAAATGGAGTTTAGCAATTAGATATTTTCTCATAGCAGTATTAGTATTGGTCGCTTTCAACCAACATCAGTATAATAGAACTAATTAAAGCATAATATACGAGAAACGTTCAATCCCCGCATGCTGATACAGGCTGTCAGATGTCATTGCTTGATGTCCTTTTTGTGATGTTGACCATGCAACGATTGGGTTAACAAACCTTGCAAAGTACTCAGTGCAACAGTTTCTCTACTCTTTTCTCTTATTTTGAACATTTGACACAACAAAATAGGCTACCACACATTCATAATCTTTGTAATAACCGCAATGCTTGACTCCCAGTCAGCGACAATCTCAGTGGTCTTGGATAGTTGGTGCAGTGAAGAGTTACACAGAACGATGTTAGTTTGATTGCTACATGATCAGTCTGATGTGTTTTATAACCTTTCTTATTAACGATGGAGTCGAAAGTGAATCAAATGCTTTGATTGCAAAAAAACAAAAATTATTTTTATCAATTCAAAAATTTAGTTTCCACCTGCAGAAATCGCCCTCACAACGCATAAAATCGCCCACTGGGGAGCAATTTCGCTTACGTTGAAGACCACTGGTTTAGATACACGGGGTTGTGGATCAGATTTATGTTATACGCCAGGGGTGGACAATTATTTTTGCTTGGGGGCCACATCGAGAAGGCCGAATTTGTTGTAGGACCGTGCCTTCTTGTGGGAGTAGAAGCAAGTCTCGATTTATAGCCACAGCACCAATATTTACTATGAGAAGTTGGAGGAAATTTCAGATTTTAAGATTTTCCTGAATGCTTCTGCGGCCCACTGAAAACGTTGTGGCAGGTCACATTTGGCCCGGGATCCGCTATTTGCCTACCTGTATAATACGCTATTGACAAAATACCTGAAAATGCAAGCGTGTTGTAAGGTATACTTCTGCCAATGCCTCATTGCCCTGCGTCAGCGGAATTAATGATTGGGATATTCTTCTTGGAATTAATGTGACATGAAGTGCTGCAACACTGTGCACGTACAGTACTAAAAAGATCGCGAGTAATTTGGGTGATAAATTAAATACAGTAAAGTGTACAGTTAGATAAACAGGTTGGAAAAGGCTACTCGCACTGGTGAACTTCCAAAACATCATGGCACTACTGAGATAAAATTTTTCTTTTGGCATTTTGTGATAACGGTTCAATGACACTTGGTATCTTTCGTTACATACTGCCAAGGTCAGGCCCAAACCCGGGCAATTTCCCTCTCTTTAACATTTCAAAAGCGCCAAAAACTTCTTTGAAACAAGAAGTTGCAATCATTTTGCCAACCCCCGAAAATACAACTGGTTTCTGCCCTTGCCAAAGTTTTGTAAGGAACCAAGGGAATACGTTGCCAGATTTTATTGATGAAATTATATCCTACCAGGAATGTAGCTAAATGTAACTGGGTCGATATTTTTTTCCTGCATGGGATGAAAGTCTTTTCGAAATGACAGAAAATGTATGGTCGTCGATGCTGACAACGTGGGCGTCGGAAGGAGTTTTTTCCAGAGGGACCATTACCGGAAATTTCCACAGGTCACCTCAAACATGTTTGGAGGGGAGCGAAAGTGACGAAATTTCATTTTTCCTTGTCGAAACTAACAAAACGACCTTTTTTGTTAAAAATGTGATAGAAAACGTCAAATTTCAAAATCCAGGTGAGGGCCATAGTCATCTGTCCCCTTCCGACGCCAGTGACTGACGCTGCCTCAGCCTTCAATGAACTTTTAGAAAATTTCTGCAAACAGAAAGTTTTAACCGAATTCCTTAACATTCAAAACAGTTGTGCAAAAGTCGTTCAAGATAGCTGGTTATGTGGAATATACTGTAATGTTACTTATTTTCAACGTTGTTGTAACTTTGTTTAAGCACCTTTCAACACCAGACCCGTAACTAGGGGGGCGCAGTGGGAAAAGTCTCCCTATCAGATTTTTCTCCCCTCCTGGAAAAATGTGTTGAACACAGTTCAAAACTATTGGACATAGTTTAACAAATTTGGGCCCCTCTCAGAATTCAAACTCGTCGTTCCCCCTAGTGTCCCAAGCTGGTTACAGGCCTGTTCATCACCAAGAGTAGGCTATCTTAATATTACAGAATATGACAAAATCGCTTTTCCCTGTTGACCATTGCACCAATATTATGAAATAGCAATAATGGTGATGATTTATTGTTTCGTATGACTCAGCCAACAAGCAAAAGCACTACAAAAAGTTGTGCAACAGTCTCAAAACAGTTTTGCAAAAGTCGTGTCGTTGCAATATTCTACATAAGGGTCACCAAAATGTTGCCCCCGCAAGATCCACGGGGCCGCCCGCGGGCCTGTCCTAAAAATTTCATTAACATGATAAGCGGTTTCACATAATGAATGTCATGAATTATTGTAGTTACAGACGCAAAGGTGAACTGAGAAAATTCTTTACTTAACAAGCGCAGGTCAAACCGTTAGCCCTGAGCATTCGCATCGGTAGGGCCTGCCCAAGAAGTAGTTTAGTTTCAAAACAGTTAGAAACCTCTGAATTTTACATTGTGTCACCAGCTAAGAAATTTCAGTTTCACATATGCATCGCTTTATGTTCCATGTAGTTCACAAGAAATTGATCTCGCATAAACCAAATTTTCGAAAACGAAGCATGGTGATGTAACAGTTGTTTGGCGGAAACAACTTCAGTAATTGTCCCGTATTGAATGCAGAACCGTCGCCAGAAAGTTTACAATAGGGGCCTTTGGGTTTGTGCAGGGGAGTTTGACATTCTAAAAATTGACAAAAACTCAACTGATTTATAGTGCTTCACATTTCAATTTGGGGAGGATTAGAGCTTTGTTTGGGGGGACTAAGCCCCCAAAAGTCCCCCGTGGCGACGGGACTGATTGAATGCTGAACACGTCCACATATATGGGTGTCGGAAGAATTTCTTCCTGGGGAGCAATAATGGATTTTCCAGAGGTGGGTTACTTAAAAGTATTTTTTCAGCAACGCAACAGTGGTGATATTTCTTTTTAAGAACTTGAAAGTAAGAGAAAGACATTTCTGTAATAAAAAAAGATTAAACGAAAATTTTAAAATTTCAATATCCAGGGCGGCAAGGCTCTTCTCTGTTCCCCTGCGGATGACTACATCCACAATGAAACCTCACTGAATTGTGTAGCTTGGGAAAACGAAAAACAATAATATGTCCTCACTTCGGCCAATCAAAACACCTACAATAACATCGCTAACTAATCACAGTGTCATGCATATGCGTAGCTAGAGGGCCATGCCCCCCAAAATTTTTAGCATATCTAGTCAGTAGTTATTTTGTGCTTTGAGAAACGGCGTCCCAAACATAAATAACCTACTGTTGCTCGCCTAAGTCAAAGATTTGGCTCCAGAAAAAATTTTGAGCTGGCAACGCCACTGGTGCCATGTCCATAAAACTCGTCATGTACCAGTCAATACTGCAAAAAATGGCCCTAGATTTGTGTCCACAACTACGACACGGCCTGATCAATCGCCTAGTTTTTAACAGCAAGTCGATTTTACATCAGTGCACGCATCCTCAGTCTCGAAAAATCGTTCACACTAGTGCAACAGTACTGGTGCCATTTGACAAACTGGCACTGGTGCCAAGTTTGAAAAGCTGTAGCACTGGTGACATGTAGAAAATTGGCACCAGTGCCAATTTGGTAAAGGTGTGGCACCGGTGCCATGTTTTGAATGTGCCAAAGTTTGAAAATGTTTGGCACCGGTGCCATTTGAAAAATTGGCACCAGCACTAGTGCCATTTAGAAAATTGGCACCGGTGCCAATTTGGTAAAGGTGTGGCACCGGTGCCATTCAAAATTTGGCACCGGTGCCAATTGCACCAGCACCGGTGCCATTTGGAAAATTGGCACTGGCGTCAATTTGGCAAAAGTGTGGCACCGGTGCCATTCAAAATTTGGCACCGGTGCCAATTGCACCAGCACCGGTGCCAATTTGGCAAAGGTGTGGCACCAGGTGCCATTCAAAATTTGGCACCAGTGCCAAAGTGTGAAAATGCTTGGCACCGGTGCCATTTGAAAAATTGGCACCAGGCAGTTGGCACCACGGTACCAAAATAACTTTCTACTCCTGTTGCACCTTTGGTAGATATCAAAGTGTGCATGGAAAGGAAAACTTACTGGAAAACGTTAACATAAACAGATACTTGCCTGGTTTGAAAAATGAATGGTGCGTGACCAACTTTGCAGAAACGTAACAAGGTCAAAAAATCTACTGTGAAATGTGAAACCGTCACACTACAGTGAATTTCAGATGAAAAATCATCCGTGCTGATTGGATGAAATCAGTCAATACTCTCGCTTGGGATTTTGTCCCTAGACTGGAAATTTTGACTCTTTTTAGTGATTTTTAGAAAAAGTATGAAAATGTGTGAGATGAACTACTCCAGTTTGTTTTGCAAATTGGTTCTATTTTTAACATTTATTATTATTCATTGGCACTCCGATTTTTAAAATTTATGCTGCACCACAACACAGCTTTAGTTTTTTTTGGTGCTGTTCTAGGGATTTTGGAGTTGCATTTGTGAGATAACTGGATGAAATCTACTCTGTGTCATATCAGGGTTGACAATTTGGCTTTTTTGAAGCCAGATTTTGAAATACTGGCTTTTTTGACAACTTTTTTTGGCTTTTGTTTTTGCAAAAAAAGCCAGACGTTCAAGGCTTGGCTCTGGCAAAACATTGTCTGAACTGCATGATATTCATTGCAAAACAAATCAAATCCCTTCTGACGAGGCTATCTATGACCATGCAGGATGCACAGAAAATTGCAAAGACTTTACTGTTTCCGTAAAAGTGATCGATGTTATTAACATTAAGAAACAAATTACGACAGTTGAGTGTAATTACAGGGAAAGAAAATGCTGCTAAATATTGGAGTTATACTATAGCGATGTTTCTGACAAGTTTTAATGTCTATTTTGTGTTTGGCAATGCATGTTTTATGTACATATCGTATGTTTTAAAACTGCTATGTGGCTTTTTTGGACAAGGTCTGGCTTTTTTGGTGAACACAGGTTGCGCTGTATTGTAGAAGTCCATTTATAAAGATGACTCTACATAATGCTTTTCAATATTGTTCACTGGATATCTCTTTGCATTCACAATCACAGTTTTTACTCAAGGTTTGTAGGGTTTGCATTAAATCCTATATTGTAATGATTCACCACTTTGTTGTTTGTGGGTTGCCAATAAAGTGTTGAGCAAAAATTTTTTTGGTGTGTTCATGAATAAGTTTGAGAATTATTTTATAGTTGCTTAATATGTGTTGCAGTCTTCTTTAAACTCGAAGATGTCTGCAGACACAAAGTAAATCAATACACATAGTTTGTTAAAAGGTATATACTATTATTTGTCTTTTGTGCTTCATCATGAAGTTCATCTTCGTAAAAGTTCTCAAATGTCATTTTTGAGGACTGGTCAGCAGCATCAGTACCACCAGTGTATGGATGTCCCGCTAGCGTAAGGGTTGATTTAGAAAGCAACAGTTTGTGCCCTATGCCGGAGATACAAACAGTTGGTTTCTAAAGCCATCCCTACGCTGGTGTATGCGTATAAACCGTCGTTTTCTAATTCAACCCCCCTGCTGGTGGTACAAACAGTTGCTTTCAAAATCATCCCCTACACTAGTGGTACAAACAGTTGGTGTTGCTTTTTAAATCAACTCCCCATGTTGGAGGTACAAACTGTGGCTTTCTAAATCACAAACAGTTGTCTTCTAAATCAATGCCTATGTTGGAGGCACATCCCTATGCTGGTGGTACCGATGCCACTGATCCTTACTCTCATTTTCCAATGTTTCCAAGATTTTGCAGCAACTTCTGACTTCAATTTGATCTCAAGCTGAGAGGGCTAGGCATCATGGTCACGGTGAGAGCCAAACCGAAAAAAACAAAGCAAGACGTGTCCACTTGACTACCACAATGGTGTTGTTAGAGCAGGGATCTCAAAACTTTTTTGTCCGAGGGTCACGTAAGCTATTACACAACAGTTCGAGGGCCAGAAATCTTATGTAATGTGGTTGTTTTAGGATATGTTACATTCTGCCAAGTCAAAAAATTTTTCATAAATGTGTTTTGCGTTATCGACAACATGTCTTTACGACTGTAGTTTGGGGACCCTTGCGCTGATGTGACAAACGGCTCAGACTGAAACGGCTCAGACTGAAACGGTTCAGACTGGAACGGCTCATTCTGAAACAGTCAGACCGATAAGTTGTGTGCCCACTAAGTGGTGCAGCATTGAGTGCAAGAGATATGATGTGTTCTTCAATGCTTGAAATTTCCATTTTGCATGTTACCTCCGAAATAAGACAGCTTATTTTCATAAATGTTTGTCACGTTTGTTGTGTTAAGTTTTTTTACAAAAGTTTTACAAGTTACTTTTCATTTATGTGTCAAAGAATCTTTAATTTATCTTTGCTGAACACATTTATCCCATTATTAATTTTTCTACTACAGACGACTTCGGCTAATATTACCAGTTAAATGCATAAACCGTTTTATCACATAGGATTCTAGAATCCCAAACCAAAGCCATTCACACATGAAGAAAATAGTCCAGTTAAGCGCATACTGGTTATTTGCATTAACCAGTTATTCACATAGAAATATACCTTACATTTGTAAACTTAAAATGCGTAATTGCATAGTTAACTTTAAAGGAGTGTAAAGTGCACTGCTCAGATGGTGTGAAAACCTGTGGTGCCATTAATCCGATTAAACAACTGTTGCTGAAACGACTCCCTTTACTGACGTGCCAAAATCAACACCGCACGTTCACCTTCCAGGTTTCAGCACATTGTGTGTAGCACTGTCTGGTTTTGTCTCGTCCCTATCGATGCAAAGCTTTGTCTCGAAAGCAGCACTTTTAAAGTTAATCTTATGGCATTTGGAAACTACTGGACACATGCGACTATGTTTAACACCTTTGTACCAGACGTGTTAGATTCTTTACAGAACAAAAAATGATGCACCTGTACTCTCCACCAACTTCTACAAATCATCATGCATGACAGCTGTGAGACATAAGTTAAATATGTTCACAGCTATATTGTACACTCATGCACAGTCCAAAGCAAGCAGAAAAATAATGGCCGCAAGTGCGGGAACGTTCCACGACTGATACAGGTGATTATTACGTCACACACGCAGTGCGTATGTTTAAGATGACATGCAATGCACGGGTGGCAACAACTTCAAATTTACGTTTCAACTGATGACCGTTGGTTTGTTAAACAGTTAAGGACTTCAGAATTTAAAACATGATATCAGGAGCAAGGGATTTTTAGAACTTCTGGAAGTACTTATGTCCCATAGTTCTAGTAATCTCCATGTTCAGTGTTAAGCTATTAGAGTCTTCCACGGGTTGAAATTTTTTGTCCGCTCCTGCCCCGCACCAGCAAAATCTAAACCCGCCTCGCACTTGCATGAGTTTGAGAAATCTTGCCCACACCTGCACACTTCTAACCGCACCCGCCCCCCACGTGTTCGATCTCAAACCCGCAACTATCCAAAAACTACTAAAAACTCATAACTAGGACAAGTTTTTGTTGCAATAAAATCATGAGAAATGTGCATTTATGTTTAACAAAAGTTGCAGTAAAGAGTTGCATTTTTGCACAAGCGTTTTAAGCGACAGAGATTTATTCAAGCGATTTATTTACATATAACGTTAAATATTCCAAATATTATCTGGTGAGAAACGGTGATCATTTGCCAACAGTTGGCGTAGCATGCTGAAACTTCGCTCCACACTGAAGTTGCTCGGCAATTTAACAATTCTGCCTACAGTTCTGGACTGATGTTTGTTTGGCCGGGTCATTTCTCCAATTGTTTTTAGATCACTATTCAGTTCAAATTGTTTATCAAAGAGAACATGATTATACTGAAATAGTTCTAAAGCATTTTGTTTTAAATAGCACTTCTACATTTTGCACAATTGGCCTACTTGATAAAAGATGCAGTAAAAAGTTACATGTAAAAGTGGAAAGGGCTGCAATATAATATTCTTGCAACCAGATTAAAACATCATAATACATAAATTCTACGTATTTCAGAAGCTGTAAAACACGTTGCAAAAACTTGTCCTACTCCTAACGACTGAAGACAAGTCTAACAAGCAGCAAACTCAAGCCAGTCATTCTTTTCATTGGCAACCAAACCCAAACTTTTCCACGGATCTTATCTTTCGCAGTCAACACATTTGAGGTGATAAAAAGCACGTTTCAGTCCAGTTGTGACTAGCTGTGCATTAAGTGTTTTCTTATCATTTAGAAGGGCTGCTAGACTGAATTCTTCCTCACCAAGTACAATGGTAGCATTGGAAAGTGGTCACTTGCTCACCACATAGCAAGAGGCTGAGCTAATGTTTCCCAACAATGGGTTGTTACATCATAATGTAATAATTGTTGCAAGCCTACTGTCCTAAGCGCAATGCTGGCAAACAACTTCAGTATATCCATGTGTTTTGCAATTTTTTAGCTGATTAAGTTCATGTGCTTTGGCTCAACACTCAGTACCTCCGCAAAGAATTTCTCAACCAGCTCCCACCCCGCAGCAAGTTCAACCCGTATCCACCCTGTACTCGCATGCAATGCAGTGTGGGTTCTCACACCTACCCCACAAATGCGGGTACCTACAACCCGTGCGGGCTAACCCGCCCCGTGCAGGACTCTATAAGCTATAACATTCCAACGGTGTTAGGTAGCAATCATGTGGACAGATGTCAAGTAGGACAGTAAATTTATGGATATTTGTTTGATATGGATAATCGCCTATTTCGGATAAATGCATGAAAAAGCTTGGAAAAGTGGCTATGCGATTAAGCGGATTCGTATGTATTTAGATTTTGCATATAAACAATAAAGTAAATTGGTCACACACGTCACGCTCTGCGACATGTGTGTTGTGACATGTGTGATGTCATCTTTATTTCATGTGTGAAATATATGCAGTATTGAGACAATGGTTTACATTGCTTCCTTATTACATCTTTGTGCATGACTAAAATGTCCTTGCATATATTAGCAAACCGTAGCTTCAAATTGTGATAATTGACAATCAAGTTACAAATATGCATTTATTCACTACAAAATGCTATATAGACCATGANTGGAATGTCCAGCACANGTAGTGCCCATTGATAAAACTCCTATAGCTGACAAAATTTTAATGAGAGCAACAATTGCGTTAATGCTGGATTACCATCTTCAGAAGCTATATTTGCATGGCACATTTTGGTTTTCAGATATANCTTTTAACCAAATGCTTGATAAACAGCAAAGCAAGCAACAACACAATTACACNCACCAGTCAGCAATAAATTCAATAGCAGGAGTAAGCTGACAACAAGAAGATTTCACAGTAAAATGAGATTTGCTTTGTTTTCCTATGGATTTAGTAGTAAAGTTGATTTTCTTGCGGGTTTAATAGTAAAATGGGATTTGCTTTGTTTTCTAAAAAGTTTTTCCAAATGATTGCCTGGATCTATATGGCATTAATACTTCAGGAAAATGTAAACATTCTGTAGAATTATCTGCATGCCCATCTTCAAGTTTCTTTTTCAATTGCCTACTTTTCCGTTTCCTTTCAGTTTTTGTTATTTTGTAGGCTAGTAAATCATTGTTGCTCATTCCACTTAATCTTTTATTGCTCAAATCTCAACTGTTTTGCTTTCAAGTGCTTGTGCTTTCATATACTGAGCTTCAAATTCATAACTAATTGCTGGTTTCATTTTCTTTGTTGCTTTTTTCTCCTTATCTCTTTAATACAAGAATTTGCAACTTTGTCCATTCTGCTAATTACCCGTGTTCAGCTACAGAAATAAATATAGGCAGTGTCCATTTTGTCTCATGAGACAAAAGCACTGCTGGAGCTATTTTTTCTTTAGCCAAATACGATTGGTTAAAGTGATCACATGACAAGTTCGGAATGCATGACTTGCTTAGTTGACCATGACGTCTGTAATGGCTCAGTCTGATGTACAAGTTTTAGCATAGTTCCAGTGGTGGTAATCTGTTAGCAGCTTCTTGCCTGCGTTGCGTGAACTGTAGGCTAACTCCTAACGGCAAACCCTAACTCCTTGTCTCTTTGCGTACCGTATTGTCATGTGACCACTTCGACCAATCATGTGCAACTAAAGGCAAAATAGCATAGCCTTTGCCCCATTAACACTTTGAGAGCCGGTCTACGATATATTCATACTTCGATTTCAGCCTAAAAAACAGCAGTTTTCGGTTGCCTTACCAACGCCCTAGCTCCTCAGCTGATTGCGCTAGAGAGCTGTTCAAGGGCTCAAACGGATTGGTCAGTCTAGTAGATTGCACTCGAAAAAAATTTTTTGGTTGGGGGTGCGGATTTTTTGTGACTGACATCATAAGTGAAGTAGTTTTAGGGTCATTTTGTGCCATGTTACCTGGCCTAGGGCCCAACCAAGTGTTTTGCTGAAG
>JGI24021J15306_10012470_pt1 | contig 10560 bp, 7 predicted proteins | sample Ectturendosymbi1_FD_15306 | JGI IMG/M metagenome (IMG submission 15306) | reverse complement strand
CTGGTCACGGGGTTAGGCGCTCTTGGATAAAATGTAAACTCAGAACCTCACCAACCACTTCTGGAATACATCGATCGAGGTAAGCGACGGACTAAAGAAGGGTCCCGCATCTCAAAAATGTAGAGTCAAAACAACTTTGTAAAACTGTAAAAGTTCTGTTAACTTTTTTGTTTCGGCAAAATTTTAACGCTTTTCAGTCTTAGCGACATTTCTGGATGAATGAGGGTCTTCGTCACGATGTTTAGGAGTGTATGACGTTGGAGTGGCCCTGTGTGAGTGTTAACCATTTTATATTCTTGAATCAGAATTTACTTCACGCAGCGCTGAATAGGTTATTTCACACAGCACTAAAAGAAATCACACCTCACACGCAACTTGACCCTTGACAATACTAGTCATTTCAAGAGTTACTCAGTCCTGTCGCTAGCATTTCGTTTTCGGGGACTCGAACAGCGAACTAAAGAAAAAAATTCACAATCGCCATCTGAACCCTTGTATTGCAACAATATTTGTATGAAAAGCAAGTAGTGTTGTAAATGTTGTGGGGCCCAGTACCGGAAGGACTGCAGCACTATCTCCTCCGCAATTGACAGCACAGCCAAACTTTCAAAAATATATTTTTCTGAAATGATAGTGACACGAGCGTCGCAAGAACAAATATACTGTACGGCATTTTTGTAAGTTGTTCGGAGTTGCCAATTATGAGTGGCAATTAGGCTAATGGTTGAATGCAAATGATCAAGCTAAGCAATAAGGCGCCTTACAAAAGCGCTTGTAGGTTTGTTTTATCTCTTGCAGGTTTGTTTTATCTTTACCTTTTATATTGTCTAAACTTCGTAAATAGCGATGCACATTTTTACATCGTACATGTTTATCCCAAATCTGGTCAATGTGACACAGATTTGCTAAATCTGTCACATATCTGTTTAACGTACAAAACTGTGTTTTTTTCCACACAAAACCTAGCCCACACATCAAAATTAGAATGGGTCGAATCGCATACAAAAATCGCGACAAATAATCAACGCTTGCAACGTTAGTGTTTCGATACACACTGCTCCTGGGTGTGGCTGTACAATACAGAGTTTCGCTTTGGTTAGCAAAACATTTTGTGCCTCATACAATAAAGTGGGAATTGCCCAATCTCATAGTGATGAGTTTTTACCGAAAACTAACCTATCTCAGAAAACGCTCATTCATAAAAATTTTAGGCAATGCTGCTGTGATAAATACTTACACATTGCAGATTTATAGTTGATATTCAGGAAGGCATGACACAAAAACACAAACATAATAGAAAATATTTTGCCTCAATATTTCGTCACCAAAATCACCTCCCAGAGATGAATAACTCATACTCTGTGATATTATTGTTGTTGATAAGTCATGTTTCAACTCCACGATGCTCACCCTGTACGATTCATAGCTTCATTTTTGTAATGTAAACAATGCATAAATAATTTTTTTAATGGTGCAGAAACTGTCCCTGTTTGTGCAGTTAAAGATGTTCAAAAATGTCTTTCTTGGAACTTCTGAAACTTATTTGAAAACAACAAACACTTTAGTGTGTAAACGCGTTTTCATGTCTTTGGAAGTATAGCTGATCAACGACTGGGGCAGAGTGTGGTATGCATCTATTAGATGCAATCCACTTAATCAAAGGCTACTTTTAATAGATGACTTTCTTGGGCATTTGCACATTTGGTAAAATTTGTTAAAAACTAAACATAAGCAAAAAAAATTGGTGTTTGGTACAGAAGCAAACTATTACAGGGTTTGTGTCATCTGTGAAATCAGTGAATCAAACTAATTGTTTGCACCTCCTCAGACAAAAATTACGAAGCTTACAAAAGTGCTGCGAAACCACAATCATTGAGCATAATTAGGCTTACCAACACTTATCAGGTGTTTGACGTAAAAGCAAAGGCGCAGCATTGGGCGAGTGCTGTTGATCAGTTTTTCTTCAAAATGTTACCACAAGACACTAACATGAACCTCGGCCTTGACAAAGCGTTGCGGTTATATTTTCTATTTCACCTGCGGTTAAGTCAACTTTAGCAAAATGTTTCATGGCTTATTTTGACATAGACAACCTATAATTTCAAGAAGTTAATGTAATGCTTGTTAAAGCAATTGTTGTGAAATTTGATGATTCGTTGATACGCTATACTTTTCACCATAAGCGCTTGTTTGGGGATTAACAGAGTTACCGTTGATCAATCATTTTCTTCGGTAAGTGGAATGTAATAATTACATTACAAAAAAGATACGTAATGTGTGCAGCAGCTATAATCAGAATCTCTCAGCTTATCAAAAAATAAAAATACTTGTTATAAACACTGTATGGGAATTTCATCGTAAAATTCGACAGACGTTTATAGACATTTATTTATACCACCAGGAAACAAAATAAGCTGAGACATGTCTCAACAAAATAATGTAGTTTTGCGGCACATCGAACGCACTGCATTATCTTAACCAATTCAGTAATGAAAGAAAGGAGGTACATTAGCAAGGGGTTCAGAAAATTTCGGCTGCTTTTTCGATTCGTGTAATGCTTTGATAAACGTTATAAAATGAATACGTTAGCGAGTGACCGTTACACTGAAATATATTTTACCAGATACCATTTTAAACACTCATTTGTCAAAAAAAGAACTTATTTCACAGTCTCTACAAGTGTACCATTGCAGAGCGATTTCAAACACGCACAAAAAAGAAAACACTCCCCCACCAACCCACGTTATTTGACAGATGACAGTATAACAAATATACTGTATTTTTGTAAGTTATTTTGAGTTAGTGGGTGAATGAAAATGATCAAGCTGGTTACCAGGGCGTTTTACAACTTCTTTTCTCTTCAAGGTATGTTTTATATTTACTTTTCGTATTGTCTAAACCTCGTAAATAGCGCATGCACGTTTTTACATCGTACACGTTTATCCCAAAAGTGGACGATATGGCAACAATTTTGCTATAAACCTGTCACATGACACTTCAATGTACAAAAATGCATTTTTTCCTTACTAACGCCGGCCCGCGCATAAGATTTAGAATGGATTGCATCCAGGGGTGTAGTGGGGCGGGAACGCGTGAGAGCGGCGTTCCCCACCTTTTTCATGTATTGCTATAGAATAAGTTTGAAGCTGCTGGAAAATGGCTAGTTTTTGCGTGTGTTCCCACATCTTTTTTGTTGGCATTACATCCCAGATCGAATCGCATACAAAAATTTAGACAAATCACCGACGATTACGCTTTATAGAGACTTAGAGTGTCACAATACATATTTATCGTTATCCGGACTACAGCCACCTGGACAACTGCCACCCACACAACTACTACCTAGGACAATCTCCACCAGGCACCAGGGTAACTGCCACCTAGATCAATTGCCACCGAGGACAAGTGCCACCTAGGACAATTGCTGTTTATGACAACTACCACCCGGACAACTGCCACCTAGGACAACTGCCACCTACGACAACTGCCACCCAGGGTTGCAGTGGGGCAGGAACACATTCCCACACTTTTTTCATGTTTTCGTTAGTAGTGCAGTGAAAGTGAATGTATAATTAAAAACTTATTTAAAAATACGTTTGTAGTGCTGTGGAAACTGGCTACATTTTTTAGGTGCGTTCCCACACGTTTTTTGGACACTACGCCCCTGTGCCACCCGGACAATTCCCATCTAGAATAATACGTTGTACGCATCACATACAAGCTATCACATTCAGCTTGGTATATCGCGTTGCGGCACGTAGAGGAGTTCTCGCGACACAGAGGTTCTCAACCTCTGTGCCACGACATTAATTCTTCAACATATTGCAGCAAAAATGAATTGCAACATTGCTGTTTCTGCCATGTAACTCACAAATCAACAGCTAAGGTAAAAGAATGAACAGAACGTAAAATGAACGNACCAAAACGCGTTTGATGAGTGCATTGAATGAATACGATGCGAAAATGTGTGTAAGGGTGTTGCTGTGAAAAATTTGAAAATGCTCATGAAAAATTAGATCTTGCGCTGACTTAAGAATGTTTGTGAAGATATATTGACATCGATACAACATTCTCCACAATAAGTTTTGAAGTTGAAGTAGGCCTAATATTTCTTTAAAGCGCTCAGAAGATGAAGAAACTTTTGCTATGCATTAGATCCTTGTGAAGTTCAAATAGGTTTCATGGCAATAAACGCAAAGAACTCAATATGCCTTAGATGGCAGTTCCCGATTTGCGATCGTATTAGGTGGCAGTTGCCTTTGGTGGCCAGTTCTCCGGGTGGCAGTTGTCTTTGGTGGAAGTTATCCGAGGTGACAGTTATCCTAGTTGGCAGTTGTCCGGGTTGCAGTTGTCCTGGGTGGCAGTTGTCCGCATGGAACTTGTCCGGTGGCAGTTGTTCGGGTGACAGTTGTCCAGGTGGCTGTAGTCCAAAACCATATTGCTCCTAGAGATCGTTGTGCAATGCAGAGTTTCGCTTGGGTTAGCAAAAACATTTTGTGCCTCATACACGACAGTAAAGCGAAATTTGCCCAAATTCACACGGATAACCGTTTACCGAATTTTATCCTATCTCAGAAAATGCTCGTTCATAGAGGTTTTAGGCAATGCTGCTGTGATGAATGCCCATGTCTCACAGATTATGTTGATTTTCAGTAAGGCATAAGATAAACATAACAAAAAATATTTTGCCTTACTTTCTGATCAACGAAAACACCTCACAGAGATGAATGACTCATAATCGATGAGATGATTTTTGTTGATAAATCACGTTTCAACTCCACTATGTTTACCCGGTATGATTCATAGCTTCATTGTTGTTTAGTTATTTACACGGGTTTCTTGCATGTGTGAAATCAGTGAATCAAACTAATTGTCTGCACCTCCTCAGACAAAAATTGCGAAGCTTACACAAGTGCTGCGAAACCACAATCATTGATCATAATTAGGCTTACCAACACTTATCAGGTGTTTGACGTAAAAGCAAAGGCGCAGCATTGGGCGTGTGCTGTTTATCAGATTTTCTTCAAAATGTTGCCACAAGAAACTTACGTAAACCTCGGCATTGACAAAGCGTTGCGGTTATATTTTCTATTTCACCTGCGGTTAAGTCAACTTCTGCAAAATCTTTCACGGCTGATTTCGACAAAGACAACATGCCTTGCTAATAAAGTTATAGGTTTATCATTTCAAAAAGTTAATCTACTGTAATGGGTGTCGAAGCACTTGTCAAATTATTCTGATGATTCGTTGACACGCTATACTGTGCACCATAAGCGCTTGTTTAGGGATTAATAGAGTTACCACTGATCTTCCACGCTGTTAGGCAAGTCGTGTGCAATACTTACACTACAAAAAAGATACGTAATGTGTGCAGCAGCTAGAACAAGAATCCGTCAGCTAAACAAAATACACAAAATAATTACTACAAAAATTTTATGTTATTTTTATCTCAAAATTCGCCAAACCTTTAAAGAATTTTTATGTATGACGTCAGGTATAACAATAGGGTAAGACATGTCTCAAGCATGAACAAAATAACTCAGCGATAGTTCAGAGCCGCCTCTCATTTGAAAGGTTGGGTGTTCGACCCAGGGCCACTGAGTGAATCGCCGCAACGCACCTTGGGCAAGTGCGTTCACCTCAACGGCCCCAGAAAGAAGCGGAATTCAGGCTTCGGCCTGCCGCCAGTTGCCCGTCACCAAAATAAAATCAAAAGGAAAATGACGCACTTTTGCAGGACATCGAGCGCACTGCACAACCAATTCAATTATGCAACAGAGGAAGTACATCGAAAAAGGGTTCAGAAAATTTCAGCTGCTTTTTCGATACGTGAAATGCTTTGATAAATGTTATAAATGAACACAAACACAAATGCCATTTGCACCGCAATAATTTTTTCTCCCGATGCGCACTTGAAACACTCATCTTTCAAAAAAACTTCTTTTACAGACTCTAAAAACTGCACCATTGCATTGCAGAGCGATTTGAAACACGCACAAACAAGAAAACGCTCACTCACCAACCCATGTTATTTGAAAGGTGACAGAAAAAGTTATTTGTCACCTTCACAGTCTGTGGAACTGAACTCATGTCATCAATTGCTTATTCGTCATTCTTCTTATGTGAAATGAATTTTTGCTATGAAGCAATTCCACCTCAAAAAGCCATTGGAAAAAAAGAATGTAATCATAATGCTTTATCTATGCAAGACTGTGGTAGAGCATTTTGTTTGAATAAACAAAACTCTGTTCTTATCATCATTCTCAGTTTCTGAACTCTTTTTGATGATCATCTAAATACGCTTTAACAACAAAATTGGACTTGGTTATATCGTAAATTTAGGTAGGGCATTTAATTTACTCTTAAAAAATTACGCAAAACTTAAAACATGAAGCAATGGCATAGATTATTTCAAAAGTGCTGGGAAGTAGTTTAGAGAAACATTAAAGGAAATTTCGACAAACAGTACCTATTGTCAATAGTGCATGTCTTGAGCACTGTATAAGGCCGGCCTAATTAGACACCAACAAAGTACTTCTACACAGCAACCAAAACCGGTGGTGATAACCATCAACTTCAGGAAGTGATCCCAGTGTTGTTGTTTTATGTTAAACAGCGCCTAACCCTAAATCTGCGGGTGTTGGCGCCAAGCACAGCTTGATACCGAAATATTAATCTCGGACTGCGTCAGCACCAATTCCGGTAATTTGAATGTGAAGTAGAGGATAGCCCTTTTGCTTGGAGGTAATTGGTCGGATCCAACGTATATAAGCAGAGCAACTGGTACGTCTTTCCAAAATCGTTTCAGAAGGCTGTTCGTAGAGAAATTCATCTCAACAACTGCAGGTAAGTAAGCTAATAAAATCATGCTTTCGACAGGTTTTAAACGTTGCAATGCAAGTGTATTTTCAAGCCTGGATGATGAACGGTTCATTTATATTAGAACATAAGAGCAAACAAAATACTGATGAAGAAATATATAATGATGTTTTCTGTCAAGCATAGCGATGAATGCTGAATAAACTGTAACTGAACATGAACACCACATGTGTTCCTAACATTCATTTCAGTCAAAGCACTTTCTCTTCAAATTACTCTCGATGTCTGTGAACACGTCAATACAAGAAATAAATCGTTCTCGAATTTTGTGTTCTTCAGTTGTGCACTTTGACCGGTTTTTCCCGAATTCATCTTTAATACAGAAGACATTTACTTTTTCTGCAAAGAATCTTTTTTGTAAGAACTGTTTTGATATATTTCCGGGCAGCTCTATCTCCAAAAATCCTTTTGATTTCGTGAATTTTGCATTTTTTCTTCTTTGTATTAGCAGACGTATGATGGAAATGAAAACAGCACTGGTCATAGCTCTGCTCAGCGCCGTAGCGCATGGTGAGTCTTTTTCAGTGAGAGTAAAATTTGCGTCATAGTGTAAAAAATGAGACATTTGTATTACTGGCTGGGAAAAAAGCTTTGTCTAATAATGCTTACAACAGTTTTTCTCAATCATACTAACCTTATGCTTAACGAAATCTATGTGCTAAATGTTCATTTTCAAAGAGTATGACAAATCAGTTTGTCATGAATCAGTTTGATAAATGTACAACAGGAACGCCATACGGAAACCGACCTTCTGCAGGCCTTCAATTTGGTCAACCTGGAAATAGCTTTCCAGGACGGCCAAGTTTTATGCAACCAATAATTGCAAATTGTACGGCGATCTGCGTTTCTGCAAGTCTGTGCCAAAGTCAGCAAGAAGCAAATCCTGGCTCAGGACAAAGAAGCACTACCTGCAGAGAGTGCCTAAGAAGATGCATTCGCGATGGTAAGATGAAGCCTATAAAAGAACAACACCCAATGTTGTTTTTCCTCTCAGGAAAACTGGTGAAAATCACATTTCTCTTTTGCAAGTAGTTTTTAAAGAACTCTGTAAATACAAATTTGTTGCTGCAGAAAGCAAATGTCTCAAAATAATATAGATGTACAATTCATTACACATTGTTTTTTAGCTCGAAGACGTTTATTCAGAGGACGCAGACCCAATCCCCCTGGCTTCGGACAAAATGGAGGTAAATAAAACTTTTTTTCTAACTTTTCTGTGTTATAGCAAGTGCTTAGGCAAACTGTTTTAAATATTTTCGTGACTGCAGATTTTTTTCTGTATTGGACAAGGACCCTTATTTTTCCTCAACATGGGCTTCAAAGCTCGGACTAAACGCGCTCATTCTGATAACTACACATGAGATTACATGTGGCAAAAAGAGGGATGAACATTTGTGAATTTTGCAGTACTTATGTTCTCGACTGACGTGAGCATGGGAATTGGGTTTTGTGGGACTTGTGGATTGCTTCTTAATGTTCGGTTCGTTACACTGTCGAAATAACGTTCATGAACGCATGCAAGAAATTGCACTGTCTGAAGTCTTCAAAGTGCAAAAGAAGCTACTGAATTTCAAGTTGAAATTGCTTTGTGGCATCTGTCGTCAAAACGTTTATGATAACATCATGTTACTACGGAAGATCTAGAATAAAAGGATAGCAAACGCCTAATCAGGACCCAAACCAAGGCTACTTGCATATGGGAAGCATTACCACCCAGTATTATGAGACATGCTTTGTTTGCACTGATATGCTCCTTCATTTGAAGGACTTGCCGGCGACCCTAAACCATTCGGAAACATCGATCAGTCTGGAATCACTCCGCGTGGTCTTGGCAGTCAAAATATAAAAAATCCCTTCCGAAAACAAGTCATCGTATTTGGCAACGATAACCTGCAGCCAACTGCCATCAACAAAGCTCTCTTGCAGCGTGGCATGATGTGATAACGCATCCGTCATCACAAGTTAGACATGTCATACGGTTTTGCGTCACCGAATCGAAACTAGTCATAATTTTTGGTCACAGAAAACCCTCAGCACTTCGCTCACAATGACAGGCCGAACTGGTGCAGGAAGAACGTGTTTTCGGACAAAGCTAAAAACTGTCGCTCCGTTGGAAATCTTCACGTCTGAGCTGGGGTTTGATCAAAAAATGACTACAATATATTACAAAACAACAGAAAATGTTGATCTCAGTACCTTCCAAGTAGAAATAAACAGACCGATTTCAGAACGCCAAGTTAAAACTTAAATTAATCAGTTGTAATCAGAAGCAGCTGAATTTCAATTTGAAATTGCCTTGTGGCGTCTGTCGTCAAAAAGTTTATGATAGCATCATTTTAGTACGGAAGATCTAGAATGAAAGGAAAGCAAACGCCTAATCGCAACAAACGTGAGTAGCAAAAAGAACAGCATTAATCAATTGTTGTTTTAATGATATATTACAAAACTTCACTCCAATTACGCCACGCGGTNGCGCAGTCCAGGCACTTCTAGTTCGTNTTGTTAATAGGCGTTTGCTTCATTACGGTTGGTTTAGTGCTGATTTTCACACATCGGCTAGATAGACCTTGTGGATACTACAAGTCAATANTGAGACACTAAAAAGATTTTGCAAATTTCTTGGCTTTTCATTCCGTTCATATCTTCAAGACCATCAGAACTTTTCCGCTCGAGACTTTACAATGTCACGTCTAACGTTTGCGTATTGCTTGATTGAAAAAATATCGTAGCATCAAAAAAACATCGTTATTTTTGCTAGTGGTCAGTGGATCTTTTTCGAGCTTTCTGGTATCACCAAGAAAATTTGCGAAGAATATGACTAGTGATGGAGAACTTGAACATAATATTTCTGGTAATGGTGGGTCAGTATTTAGGAATACAAAACGAATCAGTTTTATTTGAGTATATTCGTAATTCCTAAACGTTTCTTTCACCAAATGCACTGTTTGACTAAAATACCAATGGGCGTCTCGATTCGCAGGTTTTCCCAATCCTGGCCAAAACACAAATCCATTCGGAAATTCACCATTCGGCGGTCAGTCACCACAAATGCCAATAGGAGGAACAAATGGAAATCCGTTTCCTTTCAGCGGTCAGCCAGGTGGATTCAACCCTCAAGGACCCGGTGGTCAGTGTACAGTTTTTGTCGTTTTATTAGATGCATGTGGCACGACTAGCTGCTGTTTGCTGATTATTTGTCTAAGACTAGTCCAGAAAAAAGCGCTTTCTCTCAACATTATTTAACTTTCCCATTCGACATTGCTCTTACACGGTATTTCTAAAGAGCATGTATAGTCACTTAGCTTGTGTTTGCGGAATTTTCTCAGGCTTAAATTTCCGAAAGCAGTGTTTTTTGATTTAATTTTCTTTGGCTTTGTTTAAAACTAACGTTAGTTGTGGGTTTCTAAAAATTTACTGAAATCGCCGGAGAAATGGTTTCATTTGAGTATGTAATACGATTCCTTACTCTTTCTTATAAATAAAAAGTCTGACTAAAATACCATTGTGCGTCTCGATTCGCAGGTTTTCCCAATCCTGGCCAAAACACAAATCCATTCGGAAATTCACCATTCGGCGGTCAATCACCACAAATGCCAATAGGAGGAACAAATGGAAACCCGTTTCCTTTCGGCGGTAACAACCAGCCAGGTGGATTCAACCCTCAAGGACCCGGTGGTCAGT
>JGI24021J15306_10012461_pt1 | contig 10561 bp, 6 predicted proteins | sample Ectturendosymbi1_FD_15306 | JGI IMG/M metagenome (IMG submission 15306) | reverse complement strand
TGAAGCAAAACGGACTCAGAAAATATCCAAATTCAGAAACTGTCAAGATTTGAACCAGCATGAAGTAATACTAAGCCAACAAAGACAATGGTTAAAGTATACTACAGCAAGAGCAACTGAGCATGGAAAAGAATGCAATAATAAAAGATATCTCTTAAACAAGTTCTCTATCAATGACAAGATTTAATATCAAGAGAACTAAGTAAAGAAGCATGGACTGAAGAGATAAAGGCTCAAGAAAGAAGCTTCCTATCTGTGTGATGAATACCAGATTTATCATCAAGTAAAACAACAACAACAAGTGGTACATCCTTAAAGTAATCTGGTATAAGCAGACAGAAACTGTTGAGATGAAGTCTTGACAGAACAAGAAAAAGAAATTCTTGGTGAATTCCTGGACGTATAATAACAAAAACACATGCCCTAGATATGTCATAAAAGTCATGTTCGATCATAACATGTAAGGTGTCGCAATAACAAACCAAGAGTTGAATTAAGGGACATTGTCCCCAAGGTACATTGTCCCCAGTAAGGAACATTGTCCCCAGTAAGGAACGTTGTCCCCAGTAAGGGACGTTGTCCCCAGTAAGGAACGTGGTCCCCAGAAAGGGACATTGTCCTCAGTAGGAGACATTGTCCCCACAATGAAACAAACCAAAAGTTTTTGTATCAATACCTTGAATTTCGGACTAGAAATCATTCAATTACTCAAACTTGACTTGCAATGGACGTACAATAGCCGGAGGGGGTCTTGTAGAGTAAACTAAAAGTTAAACTGAACAGCTTTATTAAGAACTGTATGCTGAACAATATAGTAAGCTTTTGTCCTGCACAACTGTAAGTACATTTTTGACTCTTGGTTTGTTTTATTAATACTTTGTCATTTGTTTGCGTTGTAAATCATTTTTCATAACAGAGTTCTGTCATAATATTTCTCGTTTTGGACTTGTAATATTTTCCAGAAAATATTAAAAATAGGGGCAAAGTCCTGGCCAAATTTTTCATGATTTTGGACTTAGAAAAATTTTGGTAAATCAAGGGGTTTTGTTTATGTGTTTGTTTACGTTAAACCGTTGGTCATAAGAGTTCATGCTCATTCATGTTTGTGATCATACCGTAATAAAATGTAATGATGTGTTAATTGGGCAAGGGTCCTGTCATTGGCAGCTAGGGTCAGTGACATTGACCTCAGCTCTTTATTGTGTTGGGGTCTCTAGTAGGACTTAGCCTCGAGAGCCCACGATTATATAACTTATGCGATATTAGTGCTAACTGTTAACCCTTAAGCACTATGGTAGCATGTTTTCGTCCAAGTCTTTCGTGGACATGTGTGATTGAGCTAGCGTTAATGAACCACGATAAGACTCTGGCCGTAAAACATGGCTGTCGAAATCCTGCAGTTAAGCCCGCGTTCAGCAGCAAGTATATGGTGGGAAAAGCAGATTTATACTTCCAAAACCATTTCATAAACTGGTCCAAACTCATACGCGTCTTTTCGTTTAAAAACACATCAGGAAGGTTTGATGAGACAATGCTTTTCACAGTAGTAGTTTCAGCATCGAGAAGATCTTCACTGATATTTTTGGTAGTTGAATTGACTAAAGAGTAGAGAGGTTGTAACTCTTCTTTGTCGAGAAAACAATTCAATTCTGGTGAAAGAACACGAAAAGATTTGATTAGAGACATATCAAACTCCAAAAACCGGTGGCTGAATTCGCTCTGAATAGTGTCAATGATTTCAAAGTAAGATGCTTTCAATTTCAAACTCTCACTTTCATTGTGAATTCCGATGTGTTTTGTTGTGAATGACGTCCTCTCTAAATTGAGATGAAAATGACTTTTTTCGCTTGTTCAGAGGGTGGGATGTAGTTTCACTTGTTTAGAGGATGGGATAACTGTAGCTTGCTTACGCCACACACTAAGTATAGAATACGCGCTAGCTGCATTTTACGCTGACTTATGCTAGATAGTGCTGCAGTGATCTACGCACATGCTGAAGCATTTCTGCGTCGGACACAGAATTCCCTAACCTTTTTGATCAACTTCCAATTCGCGTAGATTATCCTACTGCAGGGGCGCAACCATCTCTTCATTTCGCGGGGGGGAATTTTCATGAAATTTCATTCGATGACGTCATCGTGCTTATTCAACCGTGGTAAAACTTGTTCGCAAATGGTAACAGACAAAGTTCTCTTCGCAACATTTCCGAAAATGGGAACTTTTCAGTTTTAATCAAGATGCAGACCGAACGATCAGGACAGAGGAAAAATTAGTAGCCTAATACAAAAACTTGATTCAGTACTTAACTAGTGCAATCATGGCTTTAGTGTGGCAGACGTATGGGCTACTAGTAAATCTGCCTAACTTTTATTCTTGTTTTAGTAAATTCGTTCCAGCTCTATTCTTCTAGCATGTGTTGGAATTTCTATCACAAACTACTGTAAGATCCCAAATTTGAGGGATAGCCTTCATCAAGGGTGAGGGATCTTTGAATCCTAACATTTCAGGCAAAACGGATCAGGTGTGTTTAGGGCAAAACGGCTTTTTCTGGCATCCACACGAGTTGCGTGAAAGTTTCTAGAAGCAAGTTTAAGGCCAGTGGTGTAGCAGATGGGGGTGCAGGGGGTGGAAGCCCACACCCCAAATTTTTGATTTGATGAAAATCCGGGAATAATCCCTTGAAACCCGGACAAAATCTATGCAAATTTGGGTAAATGTGTGAAAACCTTCGCAAAATCGATTTATATGCTTTGATTTTACAAAAATTTCTTCAGTTCTTTTTCAGGCAAGTTAGGGAACATTTGGGCAAGTTTGGGGGAAAATTGGGCAAAAATGGTGCCTGAAGTGCTTTGATTTGAAAAAATACGCCCAAAATGGAAAGAAATGCAGTCATTTTTGAGGTCATCTTTTTAGTCTTTTTTCGGGCAAGTTTCGGGAAATTTGGGCACAATCCTTCGCACCCCCAAAAATTGTTCTGCTCCTACACTTATGAAAGGTCATGGGCTTTCAGGACTTGCACTGATTGCAAAAGGTAGGGTCTGGTAAAGCGTCATTTGCAACCAAAGTGGTGTAGTAGGTAGATGCGTTAAACACTTGACTAGCACTCATATGACACTTTGCTAAACCCTTTTTCCCAAGCCGTGGCACTGGTACCAACCCAGGAAGACAGTAAAACGCGAAACAGTTCACACGCCAAATTTAGTTAAAAATATCAGGTTCCGAACCGAAACTATACAACGTTTTTTTAATAAATGTACTACATTAATAATGGCAGGGTTTTTTTAAGACGTTTTAGGGACCCGATTCGGGTCCCTAGAATTGAAAATCGGGTCCCTACAATCAGAGAAAATCATCATTGGGTCCCTAGAATCAAAGAAAATCGGGTCCCTAGAATCAGAGAAATCGAGTCCCTACAGGTTGACATCAGGTGCCTAACACTTTCCTTAAAGACCCTGATAATGGTGTGGTGTTTTGCCCCTAACAAAAACAATCAAAATGTTGTAGAACAGTGCTCTTCAATCTTTTGTCATCGAGGAACCCCAGATATACATTAGCGTTTGTCTTGGAACCCCATTAACAAAAATTTGACAGACACGATTACTTGTAAGAAAATCAAGTATTTCATTATAAGATAATTCAACAATTGAACAGTTATTACAGAACTTACAAAGCAAGAAATTTAACGACTCGTTTGTTCTTGCATTTTTGAAATTTAGCTGCTAGTGCACATTCAGATTTTGGTCATCTCGCAAAAAGAACCCGTATCTGAAATATGTGTCGTCCCATATTATAATTTTGGGTATTCAGTTACATTTCACAAGAATTACATTTTGCTCTTTTACATTTAAACTACACTGCTCATTACCGTCCACACCTTCGCTATTGTTATTATTTCGCTTCACATATGAAAATATGCTATTTTGCTTCATCTGGCTTGACTATTAGTAAAACGTTGGGTTTCACATTGTTTTTACTTTATTCCCACAAAGGTTGAACAGCAGCTTTAATCTGTGACTCGATCTACTCTCTACTAGACTCAGGCTGAGTCTACTTTCTACTCAGTCTACTCTATTCTGAATTGTACATCGGCATCATCGTATAACTGTGATGCAACAGTAACGTTCTTCTTTCTTGTTCTGCTATCTGCACTCAACCACCTGTATAACTAACTGGCCTACTTGGAATCTGAATGCGGTACGGTGATCTAAAAAATTTCATAATGACGCATCAACATACTGAGGCAAAAATCATTTCCCCTAAAAAAACGAGAAAGTCTCACGGAACCCCACTACATGTTTCGCGGAACCCCTGTTGAAGAGCACTGTTGTAGAAAAAGAAGCGGCTTGACGTGGCTATAAACTTTATTAATAACAATTCACATGTAAAGATTTCTCTTATCACTCTGAAAGTTTCAGCAGTAATGTTATAAAATTTCATGAGGTCAAAATGAGGCCTGTTTCAGAAAAAAGTGGCACACGAACAAAAGGATGAAAAATTCCTTAGAAATACCAACATTTTAAACTATCTCCCAAGTTTTGGCAATTCCAGCATATTTGTGGTTAAATACCAATCGGTTCAGATGGCCTGTCTCAAGATAAATCTTGTGAGGAGATAATTAACCAGTAGGACAAAGAAAAATTCAAATAATACCTTTCTTAAAAATGATTACAATAAAAAAATTTCATCTTTATCATTTGAAAGTTTCTGCACATGTCAAAATTTCTGTGGAATGTTTTGAAAATTTCGGGAGGGGCAAATGCCCCCCCCCAGGTTGCGCGTCTGTCCTACTGGGTTTGGTTTGGTATTGCAAAAAGTTCTGTATGACTACAAGCAAGGCTAAAACCAGTCCAATATTCCCTCTAAGATGCGCGGCTGCGCAGTACCACCAAATCATTTGTGCAGTTAAATCTGATTCTCGTACACTTGAAGCATTCGAAAACGTTGGAAAAGCAAGAAAACAAAGAGAAGCTATTTGAAATAAATGTGTAGGCCCCACTTTGTTCATATTTTCGTAAGACTTTATGCTTATCCTAAATTCTAATAATTCACGATATTTGTAATTCATTTGGAGTTCTGGCAACTCAGCTTTAAAACAATCATGCTAACTAAAACCAACATTTGCTAAAATTTTCTTGGAGAGATCGCTGGCTAAGTCTTTATATTATAACATTACCATAGCCAGCTTGTTAGTGCCATGGCGTTCGCGCTAACAGAGAGACTGCAGAAATGGTTTCTAAAGGCTGTCTCCAGTGACTGTGACGGTACAAACCAAAATTGTTGCCAGTGTGGACATTCCTCAATACGATTTATTTTGTAACAATGAGGCTACCTTTTAACGCAATGTACGGTGATGTTGCGTGTTGGCGTAACGATTAAACAGATTGAAAACAAGCATTTGCAAAAATTTAATAATTTTACGAGTTTGAATCATTTGGGGGAGCACAAAAAAATTTTGGGCGGCACTGCCCCGAATGCCCCCCCGTGGCTATGGGCCTGTGCCACAGTGCGAAGCTTTGCCTAGATGCCGCTCGGGATTTCCGATCGCAACAATACCAGTAAAGTGATTGAAGCTTTCCAGATTCAAATCTAAACCAAAAACTATACTGCAAAACATAGTGCAAATGCGAAAACCGAATCTTGTTTAAATCCAAATTCCTGCCACTCTTATTAGCCTAACCCAGGTGGCGACGTGACAAAGTCACATATAACGTTGAATTCGTACCAGCAATAGGAGAGCGAACCTAGTCAAATGCGTAATCTCAACTGCTATTATGCTGAGGACTGTCGGTTCGACTCTTTCTTTGGTTGGCTCAGGGAGACAGAGCAGTGTGCCTGCAACAAATGGCTCCCAACGTGTCGATGGCTGCAATCCAGTGTTAACCTGCAGTCCTACAGTAATCTGCAATCCAAAAACTGAAACGAAAGTTGCGAAGAAGTTCAAACGAAAATCATCAATTCCAAACCAATGCTGTTCAAACAAAAGTGATAACTTCCAAATCAATCAATATATTGAAATGTCGTAAGGTTTAAATCCTAGTACATGTTCATCACTGTTCATTCATGGGCGCAATTAGGTGGGGGACACGGAGGAGGGGTCCAATTCACTTTTTCAGACGGGGGGAACATAATATGTTATGTCTCCCCCACATTTTTCTCTTTAGGTTATGTATTGGGATAGGTTGCANAAATAAAAGTGACATTTGTCACTTTTCATGTCAGATGCATAGCNAAGCCAAACTGATGTTGAAACAGAGTTTGATGTGGTATCACTGATTCTGATATTTTTGTAAGTTTTCGCTTCGATAAAATGATTTTTATCATTTTCCAAATTTCTAGAGGCCGCGAAAGTTTGTTAACTGCTTCTGTTCAACATCTCACTCTGTGTGGTATCAGTGATTTTTCTAGTAATCGCTGGTTGTATACTGTAAGAAAGGTCATTGTCTTCAAACAATAAGAGTTAAACAGCTGCACATGTGAGAGACCACAGTTCAGCCATGATTTGTTTCGTGCAGAAATGTAACTGGCTTTGCTGTAACGTTGGTTGTCACGTAAATTTAAAGATGCAAATTGTGTAATGTTGAAATGTTGCATTTGCAGGCAAATCTTTGCGAAGTATTTGCGGAAATCAAAAAGCAGAACTACTGTGGAGACAGTTTTAGTTTAGGATTGGCAGTTTTGCAAAAGACTGTCTTCGATCATTAGAAAAGAGGATTTAAATCACAACACAAGGTTGGAGAAGTATGGACTTAGCTACATATTGGTCTACAATTCAAAAGTTAGGGACTTGTGTAGATGTTAAAAATAGGCTATACCAGCGTGGTCCAACTACAGGCGTGCGGGCCCCATGTAGCCCGCGGACCGAATTTGTAAGGTCTGCAAGCTTTGTTGGTATTGTTTTGCATAAGTGTTGCAACAGGTACGTTTAATTAGAGTAAGCATAACATCCCTTAATAAAAATGTGCAATATTAACGGCGTTAGGCAAGACTGTAGAGAGCCTCTGGAAATTAGTCAGCAAATATAGAATTCTCAAACTGAAAGATTTCGCAATAAAAATATGTTTGGAAATACATGCGCGTGAGAATACATTTTCTACGATAAAGCAAGTTAAATGTAAAAACAAAAATCGAATGGCAAACGGAACACTGGACGATAGTCTGCGACTGCTTCCACTAACATTGGTATTGATAATGGAACGAGTGTCAGAGAAGCCTCAATCACAGGCATCACACTGATAGGGATTTGTAATAAATTACTGTTTGCTCTTGTGCAATGATTTCAATGACACACTTACTTATCTTCTTTTTTTTAGTTTCAAATCTTGTGAACCCTGTTGTTTTATATATCATTTTGTCCACGCGGCCCTCAAGTTTTCACGTTCTTGTGAAATGCCCGTAGGTCAAAAGCAGTTGGACCACGCTGGGCTGTGCATTAGCCTCATTTCTTGTAATGTCACGACAGTGGTGACCAAACAATCCAAAAAATATTTATTCCGTGACTCTTTCACTTCGCGTCTTTGTGCCTGTGCTGAATGCATGGGTTCGCAAGTCGTTTGATTTGCCAGAGTTTAACCAAGCCCACAATGCATCAATGTTTTCCTCCATTGCAAAACATTTGCTTTACAGGTACGTATCACCTAGTTTAGCTGGAAATTCTTTTCGTCTTAATGCAGGTTAAACTTGGTACTTTTTTTCCCAATTCACCGCTGCGCCGTTTGATTTCCGTTTAATCTCAAATATATTTACGTGACCTTATGCAAACATAACTCTTAGAATGGAATTTTGACATTCATTTTATCAATTAAAATTTGACGTCAAAACTGTTAAAATTTGATGTTGAAAGGATAAAGCAAAACATGATTAAGTGTTGCTTTCAAAACACCTCTGAAAAACAAGATTGAAAATCCGTATTTATAAAATTTCACTTCTGTATCGACCGGATGATAATATTGGTTTCACAACAAGCTGTCCCCCCCACATTTTGCAACAAAATTGCGCCAATGATTTTCATGTATTGGGCAAGCGAAAACCACACTTTCAATGCAACGCCAACCGAGAGGTTGCAACAACATTCCTCGTTTTTTCAACAAACCGCACCTATTGCACGTTCGTTTTGTGAAGGTGGTACCTGGCACCATCTTCACATGCTGGTCAAAGCACCACTTTGTTGTGATTGGAAAGGCACAGCAGCAAGCGCGCAAACCTTCACACTGTGGCACCAAGCAACAGTAAAGATCCCACGTCGTGTTAATTTTATTTCTGCTTGTTCGCGCCACATGGGTGTTGTTCATCACGCACATCCCGTTCGTGGTGAATCATCGCACATTCAACACAATGCTAATTGAGAGCCTGCAACACTTGCAGAAAGGTCGGGCTAGACTCTTTGAAATTACTGAGTGTGAAAGAGACAAGTAAAATGCAAACTGAGAGAACTTAGATATAAATAACCTGCAATTAAACTTGTTGAAACAACATTGGGTACCTTTTTGTAACTTATCTGGCGCCATTCCATAGCATGTTGGACACCATTTTCAAAACTATCGGGCGCCATTTTATAGCATGTTGGGTACCATTTCATAGCAAAAAAATGTAGAAAAAACGTGAAATTTCGTTGACTCGACCTTGCAAACCAATGACTCAAAGTGACTCGACAGTTCTCGTGAATCGACTCTGACTCGACTCGACCAAGTCATGACTCTGACTCGACTCGAAAAAAATTTTGATGACTCTGACTCGTAGGGCTTGTGACTCTGACTCGACAAAAATGACTCGGACACATCACTGCCAACAGCTATATACAAAATTGAATACCTCAAAAAGTTCTCACCCGATTGACCTCAAATTTTCAGGTAAGAGGCATTTTCATACGAAGAACATTCATCTACAATTTGGTTGCAAAAGATCAAGCATGTTGACAGTAATTGCTCCCTACTCAACAACTACTGAACCAACTTAGCGCGTTGCCAGCCACGTGCACAAACAAATATTCTGATGCTCGGGAACAGAGTCCGGTTGCTCGATTCAAGAAATATTAACTCGCAAAGTTGTTCTTGATGTACTAGATTCAAATTTTCAGAAAAAATTCATAACAATTCGAAAATACTGCTTGTAAATTTTGGTTGCAAAACTTTAGTTTTAAAAAAGTTATGGTACTTCACAGAACAACTCCTCAACCCTGTTGAATAGGATAAAGTTTTGTAGCCTACGCGCGTCCGTTGTTACGAAACGAAAGTACCTAACTCCGAAGATTTTCGTTAGAATTACTTCAAATTTTCAGAGATGATGAGAATAGGTATCAATGTTATATGTGGAAGTTTTCCGTGCACCAACACAACTAAAAAAAAGTTAACCTTACACACGCAACAACTATCAAGACCTAAGCATTTTCTTAAAAGTGTTGTAGCCTAAGCCTAGCAAACTCTTGCTCGATACCAAACAGCACAACTAAAAAGATTCTTGCTGACATTACTTGAAATTTTCAGATATTATGCGGGTAGGTATGGAGAACATTATTCTAAATTTTCATTGCAGCCAAATTAGCACAAAAACTGTTATTGTGTGTTACCAAACAACTATTCGCACCTAACTTTTTTGAAAAAGTTTTGCAGCCTAGCCGTTGTAAGATGGTTTGCTACCAAACTTCATAACGCAAAAATTTTTGGTTAATTTGTATGAAATTTTTAGGATTAGCCTGTCTTGACACGAAGAGCATTTGTGGAAAATTTCGTTGCAAGCAAAGAAGTACGCGAAAAGTTATCGCGTTAGGGTTTATACACGTCAATCCGCACCCGGTATATACAGTTGAATGACGCATATATGCGTCGTTCCGCACCCTGTGCATTTGAACGTATGACGCACATACGCGCCAATCAGCGACGAAGGTGTTAAGAAACGACCACACAGACCCTGCAACTGCCGAAATTGAAAAGTGACGCCGGATCATGGTTCAGTTTTTCCTAAATTTTTGATTCCTGGTCCGAATGAAAAACGCACAATCCTGCCGGAGTCGACTCCGGCACTCCGGATCCAGTCCCACTTCTGCATAGCATCCCATGCAGTGTTGCAACTTCTGATGTTTTAACATCAGATCTGATGTTTTCAGATACATTTCTGATGTCTGATGTTTTGGCTACAAATCTGATGTTGACTGGGCTGTTATTTTTGTTTCCAACAATTTCTCTCCTTTTAGGACAAAAATGAGTTAGATACATAATTTTCAAGTTTCTTTCATCAATCTCTCACCCTCAAGTGTGTTTGACTATTATCGTTCCAAATTGAAGAAGTTCCTTCGCTGCGTTGAGAAGAACCTTTTACGTTAGTCGCAGTAGGGTACCTACCAGTGTTGTGCGGATATTGAAATTTGATAATCCGATCCGCTCCGAAAAATTTCAATGGTATCCGAATCCGATCCTGATCCGAAAATTTCGCTCAAAACATGATCCGATCCAGATCCGAAAATCCAAAACAATCATCATACCAGACTCCAATCACAATAACAATTTTTTTGCCATATTTGTTAAATTTAGTAATTATATAGGCAATAGGCAGGCTCAAAACCAGGGAA